>Ga0180433_10000487_pt1 | contig 67423 bp, 58 predicted proteins | sample SS_ome_8_FD_132980 | JGI IMG/M metagenome (GOLD analysis project Ga0180433, IMG submission 132980) | Hypersaline lake sediment archaeal communities from the Salton Sea, California, USA - SS_1_D_1 metaG | ecosystem: Environmental > Aquatic > Non-marine Saline and Alkaline > Hypersaline >... | reverse complement strand
TTCAACACATGCGATTTTTCCGCTTTATGGTCGCGCAACCCATCGGGTGAGATGTTCGCTGTAAGAAAATTCAGCATAACGCATTATATAGTATAATGTTGACACCATAAAGCATTTGTTGAAACGATCAACTTAGGTATAAATGATGAATGAGCAGTCCCCATTACAGAGACCTGTCATCATCTGGGTTCGTTTGATGGTGCGCATGAGTTTGTTTGCCATTGCATTGATGTGGCCGGCGGGTACCTGGTATTGGTGGGAGGCATGGGTGACAGTCAGTCTCTGGACAATCTTTGGGATTGTTATGACCCGTTATTTAGTGGAGCATGATCCTGCCTTGCTTGCAGAGCGTTTGAAGCTGGTGCCACTGCATAGGGAGCAGAAGCCATGGGACAAGGTGATCATGCTGGTCTTTTTTATCGCTGGTATCGCACTCTATATCATTCCCGGTTTTGATGTGATAGGCTATGAATGGAGCGAGCCCCTGCCATTATGGGTCAGGATCATCGCGCTGCTTGTACAGGTGCCTTGTCTTTTCGGGCTCGGCTGGGTTATGCGTGAAAATACCTATCTGGCACAGGTCGTTAAAATAGATGAGCAACGGAACCAGAAGGTAATCACCACAGGCCCCTACGCGCTGGTTCGACACCCGATGTACACGATCACCATTATCTTGTTGTTTGCTGTGCCTGCTGCTCTCGGGTCACGATATACCTTGATCCTGTCTCTTTTTCTGACAGTGTTACTGGTTGTACGTACTTATCTGGAAGATCGGACGTTACATCTCGAATTGGAGGGTTATCCTGAATATGCAAAACAAACCCGATATCGGTTGATTCCGGGAATATGGTGAGTAGTGTGCGTAATCACCTGAGCGGGTGATACATCTGCCGTTGGTTGACAAATCAGAGTCAGAAGGCGTGAAATGTTGAAAATACCTTGACCTAAGTTGACCGACAATCCCATAGGGTTTCAACAAATGCGATTTATCTACTTTATGGTCGCGCAACCCGTCGGGTGAGATGTTCGCTGTAAGAAAATTCAGCATAACACTTTATATAGTATAAAGTTGATAGCAAAAAGCATTTGTTGAAACGATCAACTTAGGCTTGAGATACCTGTTTGCTATATGGAAGCATTTGTCAACTCATATGTCTTTCAGAACAAAAGGAGGAACAACATGGAAAATCAGGAACTGTACGAAAAAGCTAAAAAAAAGGTAGACGCCAGGCTTGGATTCTCTATTCATCTGATTGTCTATATACTTGTCAATGCTTTTCTCATTTTCATCAATATGAGGACTTCACCTGAATACTCATGGTTCATCTGGCCACTCATCGGATGGGGGATAGGATTGTTATTTCATGGCTTGGGAGTTTTTGTATTTACTGGTGAACCGGCTTATAAGGAAAGGATGATTGAAAAGGAGATGAAGAAAGAGTCGTCAAAGAAGAGGCTATGATTATAGATGACCAGCATTCATGTGAATGGTATTGCTATGGTTTCCCTGTGTTGGGGACATTGTGATGAGTAAAAAAGAGTTTGGTTCGTCATTTTGTTTTTTCCTGCGCTGGTTCAACACATTTATTTCTATAACAGCTGCGATTACTTCTGTTGCGGGTGACTTTTTTATTGTTTACGTTACATGTAACGCATGACTGATGATAATCAATGAAATCAGGAGAAAGGCATGTCAGGAGTTATTGAGAGAGTAAAGAAGCATAGGGATGCGTTACGCAGGAGAGGGATGCGCCCGGTACAGATATGGGTTCCTGATACACGCCGCCCGGGATTTGCTGAGGAGTGCAAGCGGCAATCATTACTTGTAAAAAACGATAAGCAGGAAAAGGACGTTCTGGAGTTTTTGGATGAGGCCGCCGATCGTGAGGGCTGGGAGGCATGAAAAGAGGCGATCTGGTTACTATTGCGCTGAAGGGTGATTATGGGAAACCTCGTCCAGCGCTTGTCATTCAATCGGATTTTTTTTCCGATCATCCTTCGATAACAGTAGTACCTGTTACCAGCGAATTGCGGCAAGCGCCCTTATTTCGCATAGAAGTGCGACCCACATCTGCAAATGGGTTGAAAAAAATGTCGCAAGTGATGGTGGACAAAGTTCAAAGCGTGCCCGCTGAAAAAGTCGGCCAGGTTTTCGGACATCTTGAAGATGCAACCATGGTATCAGTTAACCGGGCTCTTGCCTTATGGCTGGGTTTTGCCTGAAATACCACTGAATTCCTGATTACGGTTTGAGATCATTTACGTGGCTGAAAACGGAGGCGACTCAAGCTTTTCGAGCGCATCGAGCAGTGTCGTGAAAGCGATTTTTTCCTGTTCGAGTCGGACACTGTTTCCAAGCCGATTGTGTCTTAAATCGTCGTAAAGGGCTTTTTCTTCTGAGGTCAGCCTCCTGAGCGTTGAGGTTTCGGGCTGATTTTCCTTCTCCCAGTGCGATCTATGGAGGAGGAGGGTTTGCCGGTCCATGAGGAATGATGTTGCATGGGAAAAGAACTCACGGAACTGGTTAAGAATAGCGAATCCGTGGGTGTCGATGTCACCCCAATAGAAGAGTTTTCTGTTGTGCAGCCATTCGATGTCGGCGAGGTTCCTGAAGCCGTAGCCTGCCCCGAAAATGACCGTCGCTCCTCTTACCGGCGGAAAGGCGAGGAAGTTGATTTCGTTTTCGGTGATAAAGACTGTTTTGACCGGGATGCTGATGCGGGCAAAGGCTTCCCGGGTGATGGTGATGTCCTGATCGGTGCCGACAGGCAGGATGGCCAGGTCAGGGTCGAGCAGACGAAAACGCACACGCAGGGGCTTGTCGATGAAGCCGTATCGACGACAGAAGTTGATGTTTCCTGTGGCTTGGGTATCGATCGCATCTGGCGGCAGGGCAAGGTCGAAGAGTTCGGAGAGCACACCACGGTGACTTTCAATGAATTTGCTGTGCACGCCGGGCAGGTCGATCTGTCTCAGGTAGATGCCTGGGTGGGGATGCTCGCGCAGCCAGGCGACGGTTTGCAGCATCAGGGGCCACACTGCTGCCAGTTCCAGGGCTCGCAGGGGGCGTTTCGAGATCCAGGGGAGGAGGCAGGGCTCCTGTTCACGGGTCAGGATGGCCAGGGAGGTGAATTTCGAGGCTTCATGCTGCTTGCCGATGAGCCCAAGGGCATCTTCCATAGAGTCGAGCCATATCTCAGACGGGATATCATTGCTGCCGAGCACGCGGTGGTTGACTGTGCGCCAGACGATGCGATATGGTCCGGCTGTCGTGCTGAGTTGCCCGATCCAGTCGCGTACTTCGTCAAAGCGTTCGCTTAGTTGCCTGGAACTCGGCCCCTTGATTATGAGACGCAGGGGGAACAGGTTGTCGCCTTTCACCATCGAGGCAAGCAGCGTTCCTCGTTTCCAGAGCTTCTGCACCTGAGTCTTCAGGTCGGCAGGGGTTGTCCACTTCGTCGTCGTTCTGCTCATTCCTGCATGTTTCGTTTTTCGGTGCGGTACTCTTCGATGCTGAGGTTGCGCAGCACGGAGTTCCGGCCGTCCTCATTGTGAACGAATCCGACACTGGAGACGAAGGGTTCAATGATGTGGATCTTCTGCAGGGGAGTGACGATGAGCAGTTGCAGGTTGAGCTGCTCGAAGAGCTGCAGACCGTAATTGGCCGATTCGTCCGATCCGCGTCCGAATGCCTCGTCTATGACCACGAAGCGGAATGACCGCGACCGAACCGCTCCCCATTCGAGGCCGAACTGGTAGGCAAGGCTGGCTGCAAGCACCGTATAGGCGAGCTTCTCCTTCTGTCCGCCCGATTTGCCTCCCGAATCGGCATAGTGTTCATGCTCGTTGTCGTCCTCACGCCACCGTTCGCTGGCCGCGAAGATGAACCAGTTGCGTACATCGGTTACCTTGGCCGTCCAGCGGCGGTCGAGGTCGGCGAACTCTTCGCGTCCGCGGAACCGGTCGATAATCTTGCGTACTTGCAGGAACTTTGCCTCTGAATACTGCGCATTGTCCGAACCGGTCAGTGTGCCCTCAGTGCAGCTTCGAAGCTCAGCCTGGAACTCGCGGATGTCGGCATCGAGGTTTATCTGCGCTTCGAGGCTGATGTAGCGGCCGGGGTTGTAGTCGATTTTCGTGAGCGATTCGTTGATCCGGGCGATACGCTCCCTGATGGTTTCGCGCTCACGGGTGAGCTGTGACTGGAAGTTGGCTACCTCGCGGATGGTGTTTTCGTTGAGCAGTTCCTTGAATTTTTCTTCGAAGCGCGGCAGGTCGTCTTTACGGAGCTCTTGTAGCATTGAGCGGTACTCGTCAGCAGAGGCGATATTGATATCGACCTCGCGGGTTTCGAGCTTCCACTTTTCGCTGTACTCTGTCATCGCACGGATGACCTGTTCGTTCAGGCGCGAGAGCTTTTTGTTTTCCGCGTCGATTCTTGCCTGCAGCCAGTCGCGCATTTCGCGCTCGCGGTTGTCGCACGATTCAACGGTAAGAACGCGGCTCTCCTGCATCTCAGACTGAAGGGCTTTGAGGCGGGAAAAGCGGTCGGTTGTCCCTGATGGTGCTTCGTTGACGAACAGCAGGGCCTGTTCTTCAAGCTCTCTTGCGCTGCTGATCTTCTCCTTGGTTCTGGATCGCTTGTCCTTGCGTTCGTCGAGGAGGCGCTCGGTCTTCTCGAGTCCTTTTTCTACCTCATCGAGTTGCATGGTGAGGGTGCGGAGCTTGTCGGAAGTGCTCTCAAGCTCGCGTTTTTCGGCTTCAAGCCGGGCGATGGCGACGGCTACCGGCTGCCAGTCGAGATCGTGGAAGTCGGGGTACTCGTCGAGGCGAGAGAGGATCGTGATGCGCTCTTTCAGGGTCGATTGCTCCTGTTGCATGACTTTCATGCGGTGGTTGAGTTCGCCGAGTTCGTCACGTTTCTGTCGGGCGTTTTTTTCGAGCACGGCTATCTTGGCTGCGTTGCTCCAGCCGAGTACGTAGCGGCTACGGTCGTCGAGGCGGTGGCGGTCGTCTTTTTCGTGACGCTCGCCGGGCATTTTGACCTGTCCGGCCATCGTGATCGCTTTTTTCTCTCGTCGGAATTCCTCCTGGCTGTCGCAGCAGACTGCGTCGAAGCGGTGGCCGATCTCACGTTCGAGCCAGTGGAAGTGAGGAGAGTCGGTCTTGATCATGAGCTTGCGGGGCAGTGAGCCCGGATTGTCGGGCATGGTTTCGCGCCGTGCCGGGGGGCGCACCCGGAAGTAGACGAGGCGTCCCTTGAGGTGGGTGCGGTCAACCCACTCAGCCACCTGTGCGTAGTGATGCTCAGGCACGAGAAGCGAGAGGGAGAAGTTGCGCAGCAGCCGTTCGATGACCCCTTCCCAAGCAGTTTCCTCTTCTCGCACCTGGAGCAGTTCGCCGGCGAAGGGCATCATTTCCTCGTCTATTTCGAGCGCCTGACAAAGTTCGCGACGCATGGCGATCTGTCTGTCATCGATGTTGTTTTGACGGGCCTTGAGACTCTTGATTTCGGCTGTCAGTTCCCGGTACTCCTGTTGCATACTGGCGACAGAGACGCCGGTTTCGTTGAGGTCGTTCTGGACGCTCACCTCTCGCTCTTCAATCTCTTCACGCATGGTTTCGTGTCCGGCACGCTGGCGGAAGAACTCTTCGACGTTGGTTGCCTGTGCCTCACCGAGTTGGAGTACCAGATCGCCGTAGCGGGAGGATTTTTGCTTTTTCCGGTCGAGTTCTTCCTGCTTTGTGTTGATTTCGGAGGCAATGCTTTCGATCCGGTCGCCACCGTTTTCGGCAATGGTGCGACGGAGGTTTCGTTCGCGCATTTGCCCTTCGCGTCGTTGCTGTTCAAGTCGTTCGACCGCGCTCTCATGGCGGGCCATCTCCTCTTTAAGGCTTGCGAGGCGGTGTTCGAGCAGTTGCAGCTTGAGAGATGCGAACCAGGGGCGCAGTGCTTCGCGGCAACCACGCAACTCTTCGGTGGAGGCGTTGATCTCCCGGTGGCGGTCGCAATCCTCTACGAGCGGGGTAAGCTTTTCGATCTGCCGTTTCGCCTTGAGTACAGCTTCATGTGCACGGTTGAGGTCTTCGAAGTGGCGGATCAGGGCTGCGATGCGCGGCTGGACGTCGAAAGGTTCGAGCATGTGGCTGCGCACGAACTCGGTCAGGTTGCCCACCGATTTGAGAGAAACTGTCTGGTGAAACAGCTCCAGCGCCTGTTCGTTGTTGATACTCAATCGACGGCGGAACCAGGCGCCGTATTTCGGAAAGCTGTCGAACACCTCGACGCCTTTTGCTCGCAGGTGCTTGCGCAGGGGGGTGATCTCAGTGCCGAAGCCGGAGAAGTCGTTGGCGATGGAGAGGTCGCGTTCTGCGGCAGCATAAAGGCGGGCAGGTTGCCCTGTCGGATCCTTCATCCAGAAGAGCTGGGCGAGGGTTACGGTTTTGTCGTAGCCTTCATTGTGGAAGACGCCGAGCACCACAGAGTAGGCGTTGCTGTCGCGCAGGGCAACCGGTTTGGTGCCGCCTCCGAGGGACTCCTGCCGCTCGGATTTGTAGAAACCGAGCACGTAGGAGCGAAGCGAGCGTTCCCGCGTTTCGGCTCCGGCTGCCTTGTTGTAGGCGATACGCTGGCCTGGTACCAGTAACGTGGTTACAGCATCGACAAGTGTTGATTTGCCTGAACCGATATCGCCTGTGAGGAGACTGTTCCGCCCGTCGAGCCGGAGTGTCCAGACTCGTCCGTTGAAGGTGCCCCAGTTGAACACTTCGAGGCGCTGGAGGCGGAAGCCGGCGAGGCGGTCGTCTGAGATGAATCCGAATTCAAGGGCTTCAGTCATCGTTCTCCTCCGTGGTGTTTCCGGCAAGCTGGCGGTACTCTTCGAGGCGGCGGTCGAAATCGGCCAGCCACTGGGCATCGACGAAGGCTTTGATGATTCGGCGTACCTCGATCATCTGCTTTTCGCCTCGGAGACGGCGGATGAAACCGAGTTCGGTGATTTTGTTCAGGGTGGCATCGATCTGGTCGATGAGCTTTACCTCGTTGCTGCCTGACGGGAGAAAGATGCGGATCAGCTCCAGTACTTCGTCGCGTGACAGGATCAGGCGCGCATCTCCGCTGCCGGCATCGGATTCTGCGAGCTTTTTGCGCAGGAGCGCGAGCAGGAGGCTGACCGGGTAGGAGAGCTGACGCCGGGCCACGAGACGGGGCATTGCGTCTCCGTTCGCTTCGTCGCCTGCAGGGCGGGAACGCAGGAAGGCGTATCCCTCGGCTTCGTCGAGCATCAGTTCCAGCCCGAGCACGGCTACATAGTCACGTACGTCGGCCTGCAGGTTTAGCAGGGCGTTCCAGAGCGCGGCGTTTTCCTCCTGGTAGATCACGCCTTTCAGGAGGGCGACCACCACAGGCGAAAGCTCTTGAGGAGAGTATGCAGGTTGCGGGGTCTGGTGTTCAGTAGTGTTCATCATTCGTTTCTTACAAAGATAATTCGCGGCAAGGACGCCTGGCGTCTTACGCCGGATTCGCCCTCCCATTCAATTCGTTCTCTGGTTTCTTCATCCACTGCTGTATGCGGCCACTCTCCGGCGAGCTGTAAATAGGTAAGGAGTTCGGCCAGGCCGTGGCGCAGGGGATGGCGCGCGATCAGTTCTCCGAGGCCGACCTGATTCCGTTCCTGAAGTGCCTTGCGGATGTTCTGCGACAGCTCTGCTTGATCGACGAACATCTGGGAGTAGAGCGAGGCGGTGTCGATGTCGGCATCTCCTTCGTCAAGTGCGACGCCCTCGATCAGCGGCTTGAAGGGTGGGCGGTAAAGAGGGCGTTCGAGTGGCAGTTCGATCGATGCGGAAGCGACGTCGAGCGTCATGAAGCCGCTGGATGGTGAGGTTTCGCGCAGGGTGAGCGCCTTGCTTTCGATGTTGTGCAGGATGTCCATGATTCGCCTGTTTTCAAGCCACGCCTTGTCATCGAGGAATTTACGCAATTGTCCGGAGAGGCGGGCCACGGTGCGCTGTGTGTGTTCACCCGCCTCCAGCCAGTCGTAGTGTACCCGTTTCAGTCGAGGCTCCGGGAGCATTTCAGCGACCGGAGGCAGTTCGAGTATCTCTTCGAGCAATGCGGTCAGCTCCTCCTGGCGAGACTGCGACATCAGGAAATCCCAGAAAGACCTGAAGCTCTTGCCCTGGTCCGAATCAGCGATAGCGTCGCGTTGGCCCATGATATCCTCCAGCAGGGCTCCCTTGCTTCCTTCCCAGAGGGCGATACGTTCGCGCACCTGCCGGTCGAGTGTGCGGAAATTATGCTCCACCTCGCGGAAATCGGTCAGCAGTTCGCGCGCCAGTTGCAGGAACTGCTGGAAGCGATCCTTCAACGCCGTATCGTCCAGAAGAGAAATTTTACCGGCATCGATTCGGGCAATCTCTGCATCGATTTCCATGCGTTGACGGTTCAGCTCTGCAATTCGTATCTCAGGATCGGTCTGGCTGCCCGAACTCATCTGGCGCAACAGATCGAAGAGCGTCAAGAGGCGTGATTCCGTACCGACGAAAGTACGCTTGGAGAGACTCTCCAGCCAGGCCAGGGCCTTTTCGGTGGCAGGCGTCAGGTCGTAATGAGGCTCGTCATCTCCAGCTGGATAGAACTTGCGCAACCATCCCTTGTCGTTCTCTGCCCAGTCGTTCAGGTAGCTCTGCGCAGAGCCGGGGAAGGCGTTGTCTCCAAGCTGACGGCGCAAGGCGAACAGCTCGTCCTCAAGTGCTTCGACAAGGTCCGCCTGCGAGATGGTGCGCACATTGGGCGCGATGAACACCCGGTGCAGGAACGCCGCTACCAGTGGCGCGTGCTGCGCGCGCAACAGCCGCCATGCCGGGTGGTTCTGTCGGAGCAGATCGACGGTTGTGTAATCGAGAACCATAGGAGTGTTATTGTTCAGCCTGAATCAGTATGAAATTGCCTCGTACGCCTACGACCATACAAAAATAGAGCTTTCGTACAACGTTACCTTGTGAAAATGTATTCATTCTGCCGTCCAGCCTTTTCTGACAATGTTCCGAAGCTGAGGTCGCGAAGAACCAAATCGCCGTTTGCTGAAATCTCGAAAAAGCCTTCAAGATCCTTGTCTTCCGGGATGCTGTTCCCTCCGGTAACCTCGAAGACAATACTTTTTTTGTCAAGGTCGTAACGGTATGTTCCCCAATAGTCTTTGTATACCTCAAAAGGATGCGCTGTTACCGAAAATGTCCCGTCGGCTTCAAACAATAGTTCCCAGATGTCGTTGATACGATCCTGCCAGAGTCCGACAAACGGATTTCCGGCTGAGGTGTAGATGTACAAACGTTTGTCAAGGGTTATCCAGCCTTTGCTCGTTTTGACTTCAGCGGAAATGGTGTATTCTGTTCCGTTGTGCACATCTTCGCCGATAGAGAGCTTGCCTGAGCTTTTGTCCAGCCGGATGCCGGATTCGGGCTGAATTGACCATCTGGTTCTGATCGTAACCTCTTCGGGATATGGCGGGATGATTGTTTCTGACCGTGTCTTTACGGTCAGCATCAATGTTTCTCCGGGTTTCGCCTGTAGCGGCTCATAACCGTCGATCATCAGAGACTCTGTCTGCGATTCTGTCAGTGAATCTGCAGGGACAGGTTCAAGGGATTGCGCGAAACACATGCTGCACGTCAATGTCAATATCAGAAGAAAACAGGCAAGTACGAATGAGCAGGGGAGGATTTTCATTGTTACTGTGTATTGATTATTTATTCATGGTCATCTCACCCGTCATGAAGGCAGATCCGGAATGCTGTCGGGAACGGTATACGGTTTGACCGGAACATTTTAAGACTGCTGACCCAATGGACAGAAAGACATTCGTCCCTGAACCGTCGTTTGAAATCAATATACGGGTTATCAGTTGTTTTGGCATCAGGGGGCATAGGAAGCACTGCATGAAGAAGACCCGATGAGGTTTTTTGGATTTGATATCACTTGTTTTACATTGAAATGAGTGCTTCTTATCCAAAGTGGTATACACTTTTTTCGGTTTTCGTTGCTTCGTTTTTTAACCCCATTCCACTGCTTGAACCGACACACGAAATAGTACGCTTCTTGTAGAACAGGATTGGTATAATACTGAGGTCAACAGGATTGAGGGTCAATCCGTTGTACTCCTCAAATCGACCATCGGTTCTGGATCCTGATGGAAACTTACCGCCGAAAATGATTCCACTGATTTCAGATGAAGACCTTTGGGCAAGGGTGAGCCCTCAAGACAATGATCCTCCCAGGACTTTTTTAACCAAGAGACTGATAACAAAAGAAGTCTCACCCGAAAAACTTCTCGTTATTAACTCCTTGAGTGGTGCATGTGACCTTTTCTATGCTGATGAGTGGGACAGGATAAATCAATGTAATAGAGAGCGAAACTTCAGATCTCTCCCAAAGAATATCTACTCTTTTTTGGCAAGAAGGGGGTATATCTATTTCGATGAAACCGATGAAGATCGAGTTTTTGTCTCGTTGATGCAATATTATCGAAGTAAGCCGTCCGAGCTACAGAACAGCATAATACCGTCCCTGGACTGTAACTTTAACTGTACGTATTGTTTTCAGCCAAAGTCTGTCAGGCGTCAGAATTTGAGAATGACTGAAGACCAGGTTGCAACAGCGCATAAGATAATCAGAGAGAGAATATCCAGAAGCGGAAACAAACTATTAAGGGTATTCGGAGGCGAACCCCTGCAGCTTCAGAACCATTCTATTATAGAAAAAACGCTTTGTTTTGCATCAGAAAATGAGCTGGATTTACAGATCACTACGAACGGATTTCATCTTCTGGAATATCTTCAACTTTTTAGAAAGTATAGAAATGTCTCGCTCTATGTGCAAGTGACTCTCGATGGTATTTCCGCAACGCATGATGTCAGGAGGGTACACGCAAGAGGTCTTTCATCATTCGAGAGAATTGTGCGTGGAGTAGATGCATTGTCATGTTTGCCAAAAGCTCATATCACAGTCAGGCATAATATCGATCAAGAAATATTGGATGAATATGCAGAGGTCATGGCATTCGTTAAAGAAAAACGTTGGCACTTGAAGAAAAATATTGATTTTCAGCTTTCTTCGCTTTTCAAGAGTTATGATAAGTCAATTAGTGTTACAGATAGTAGTGATGTTGAAGATGTTATTGATGTATACGATTCGTGTATTGTTCGGGATCCTGAATTAGACGAACAGCGCTTCGTGACGACATGTTTCTCTTCAGAGGCTTCTTACCTTGCAACGGTATTTGATTTTCACGTTCCGGGTATTCACACTCGGAACGATTCTTATGGGCCAAGAGTTATTTATTGTCACGCAGCTGTAGATTCAGCAAAATACGTCTTCTCTCCGGATGGTTATATCTATAATTGCTTGAACCTTATTGGAAACAAAGGGTTCGCAATAGGGCGTTATGCAAAAGGCAAGGCAGAGATTGATGACAACGCAATTGAAAAGTGGAGTGAGAGAACCATAACAAGAATAAGTGAGTGCTACGGTTGTGAGATGGCAACTTTGTGCGGGGGAGGTTGTGCCGCAGAAAGAGTATGGAAAGATGGTGAGATGCTAAAGCCTTCCTGCCATAAGGCGGTGAAAACAAGACTCTTTAATCGATATCTCGATGAGTTTATCAAGAGAAAGCTACCTTCTCTTATTCATGCCTGTGAGCGATAGTATAGAAGAATAGAGAGAGGGCAGAAGATCTGAATTTGCTGACGCTATTGTGTTTAGAAATAGATAAGGTCATACTTTTCAAAACCACGTACTTAAGCAATTTCTGCTCATGTACGCAAATACAGAAAGGAGCCGAAAAATGCAAGACAAGAAAGATCAGAACAAGAAAGTGCAGAGCAAGAAAGGGCAAAGCAGGAAAGTAGAGCAGAAGGGTAAGCTGAGCGAAGTCATTCCCAACAAGGACTTGAAAGAACGCGCAAAAATTGCTAATAGTGATGCGAAAGGACTTGTTCAGGCCTCTGCAGGACACGATTGTTGCTGATATACCCATGTAATAGGTAACAGTAGCTAAGCTTTCGTTTCGAAGTAGGGGATGTTGTGACAGCGCCGATGAAAACCGGTAGAGGATAGAGAATGCACGTTTCTTACGTGAAAAGCTTCACGGATCAGGTGGTCAAAGCGTGCTATAAAAGCCTGAGGCGCCGGGTACGTTGTATCATGTAATGATCCGTGGGATCGAGCGAGGATGTATTGTCTATGACGATACAGACAGATGCGAGTTTCTCAAGCGCCTGGGTATTCTGGCAAAGCAGTCTGGTACCGGTATGTATGCGTTTTCCCTGGCGAATAACCATGCCCATATTCTTCTGAAAAGCGGGCCTGAGGGCTTGTCTTGCTTCATGTGCCGTCTTTTGTCTTGCTATGCGCTGCAAGAACGGCATATCTTGAATTTCTGGAAGAAGAGATGAACATTGATCGGCTCCTTTTATCCCCCAGACATTAAGGTTTTATCGACTCGGTCCGGTACCGTTATCTTGTGGAGATCGTTTTCATGATCTTTGCTGGATCGCGTTACTTTGTAAGGCTATGGGTTGCTTTTTGAATATAAAATGTCAAGCTATATATTTACTATTATGCTTGTATGGTAAAATAATAACTTTACATCATGAAGAGCAGGATTTTACAGATAGACCACATGAGTCAGAAAATGAAGGTTTTGTGCCCAGCCGGCTCTATTGCAACACCACCTACCGGATGGGTAAAGGCGGTCAGGACAGCTCTCGGGATGTCGATGGAACAGTTGGGCAAGCGGCTTGGTGTTACAAAGCAGAGCATCCATGATGTGGAACAGCGGGAAAAAGAGGGTTCCGTCACGATCAGATCGTTGAGTGAAATCGCGAACGCTCTCGATATGAAGCTTGTTTACGGTTTTATTCCCAAGGACGGAACCCTCGATGCATTGATTGACAGAAAAGCGCGTGAGCTGGCCGAGAAAATTGTACTGCGCACGGCTCAGAATATGAGGTTGGAAGCACAGGAAAATTCGGCGGAACGCATTGAAAAAGCGATCATGGAGCGGAAGGCGGAAATAAAGCGGACAATGCCGAGAATGCTATGGGATTAGATCTCGAGTATCTGCCGGGCCAGACGCCCATTGATGAAGACGACAAACAGGGGCTGCTTGTTCCGACGATCGGTACACGTGGAGAACTGGATGAGTTCGAGCAGTTAAATATCGAACAGGCGGTTCAATGGACGCTGTCGCGCAGGTTTCGACAGGAGGATATCCTGACTGAACGGATTGTCAGCATTCACTGTTTTCCGACCGGAAACGGGCGGCATAGCCGGTTAATGGCGGACATTATCATCGAGCAGGTGTTCAAACGTAAACATTTCTCCTGGGGGTCCGACGATCTTTGTGCTCAAGGAAATACGAGGGATCGGTACCTGCAGGCGGTTAAGGCAGCCGACCGCGGAGATTATACCCTCCTGTCTGAATTTGCACGATCCTGAATTGGTTCTGTTCATGCATGTGGATGATGAGTTGAAGAGCCGTTGCAGAGCGTTTATGTGAGGCGCAGAAGCGTCTCACATACAATGACTTTTTGTTCGAGACCTCGACAGGTATCAGGGATTGGCTGTGCAATGATTTTCTTTACCTCTCGAACACCGGGGCTCGTAATCTGAACCCGCATTCAGTTCGGGATATTCTGAGCAAAGCAAAAGGGGAGCCTTCACCATAGAGCAGGATATGCAAGTTTGAATGGATTGAGTCTATAGCACTAGCTGCTTCTCGGGTTTGTTGTAAACGATTTTTATCCATAAAGAAATTATCAGATCCGTGAGTATTAATTCCAGGCAGGACCTTATTCTCATCAAGGGCGAGGATATAACGGATCAGGTTTTGGATATCGGTATGGAAGGCGATCGTACAGGGGTGACTTTCAGCAGTGGGAGAACATATTTCTATGCCCGAAAGAATGTAGAGTGGCTTTCAAATCCGACCAGAATATCGAATGAGCATAATCATGTAGAAGTCCGTGGTGATTTGATTTTCGAGATCGAAGAGGTTTTACAGTTTGGTGATTGGGTAAAAATCTTTCGAGCCAGCGAAACCCTTTGCTGCCGGATTTCTGAGTTTTCCCTTCATCCTCTGCCATCATCAAATGGGCATAATCCCGATGTGCTCGCCTATTTCAGGGAGCTTGCCGAGACCTCTGCTCTCAGGACGGATGACGACAAGTCCCTGATTGCGATGAAATACAAACATCTGGATAAAGTTTCGGGACACAGTATTCTATCCAGCTTTCTGCTTGCCCGCTCACCTGAATCGGGTATGGTCTCGTCAGACCTTATTTATCCGTTCGGTTGTAATATGAGCCAGAAAATAGCCGTAGAAAGAGCGATTCAGAATTCTGTCTCCCTGGTTCAGGGCCCGCCGGGTACCGGCAAGACCCAAACCATCCTGAACCTGATAGCAAACATGTTGCTGCTTAAGAAACGTGTTGCAGTTGTGTCCAATAACAACTCGGCTACAGCGAATGTGCTGGAAAAGCTTAGGAAGTATGAGCTCGATTTTGTGGCTGCAGCTCTCGGCAGCACAAAAAACAAGAATACGTTCATCGAGGGTCAGACTGATGAAGCGGTTCTGATGCCCACACTTATGCCGGAAGAGGAAATTTCTGTGCACAAGGAGATTCTCCTGTTAAATCAAGAACTTGATGATGCGTATATCAAGAAAAACGAGCTGGCTGAATTAATTCAGCAGATTGATGCTCTTCTGCTTGAAAAGGCGCACTTCGAAAACTTCTATGAGGAGACGCAGAGAAGTGATCTATCAGTGGGGGATCAGCTATCCCGGTCGAGATTATCCGCAAGGAAACTCCTGAAAGCATGGCTGTATTCTGAGAAGCAAGCGAAGCGTCAAGCGAAATCCAGTCTGCAGACGCCTTCAGCTTCTCCATCCACTTCAAATCCGCCATTGTCTTCAACTGCTTCAGGCCTTTCGGGCAGGCGAGTTGATTTTGCTGAGAAGGTCGGCCTTCTGTTGCGATTCGGTTTGGCCGGAAGAGTCTTTTTCAAGGTTAGCGCCGAGGAGCGCATCCCCTTGTTGCAGAAGGCTTATTACGACCGCAAGCTGGCCGATATGGAAAAGAGGCGGCATATGCTCGAGAAGTCGCTCGAAGGATTCCGTTTCGAAGAGCGTCTTGAAAAACTGACCGCGCTTTCAATGCAACTGCTCAAGCACCGTCTGGCGGAACGATACAACAACCGTAAGCGGAAAATATTCGAACATAATGATCTCTGGAAGCAGCCTGACGAGTTTCTCGATGAATATCCTGTCATCATGAGCACAACGTTTTCTGTCATGACGTCGCTCAAGAACGGTCATATGTTCGATTGTATCATCGTGGATGAAGCGAGCCAGGTAGATTTACTCAGCGGTGTTCTTGCTATGGCTTGTGCAAATCAGCTTGTTATCGTAGGCGATCCTATGCAGCTGCCAAATGTATTGACCGAGCAGGATGAAAAGCGAGCCAAAAAGATTGCCATGCAATACGATCTGCCGGATCATGCCAGGTTCGATCAGCATAGCCTGCTTTCTGCCGTACGCACTGCATTCCCTCATGTTCCGGAGACGTTGTTGCGAGAGCATTATCGATGCCATCCAAAAATCATTCAGTTCTGCAATCAGAAATTCTATGGTGGCGAACTACTTGTCATGACTCAAGACCAAGGCGAGACCGATGTGCTAAAAGCCTATATGACTGTCGAGGGCAAACACGCGCGAGGCACGTATAATCAGCGCCAGATTGATGAGATTATACAGAATGTTCTTCCTGAGATGGCCTCAACCAGGCCTTCAGACATAGGCATTGTTTCTCCTTTCCGGGCTCAGAAAACCAGGATGCAGGCATCTCTTAATGCTAAGCAGATCGATGTCGATACGGTGCATAAGTATCAGGGGAGAGAAAAGCCGGTTATCGTCATAACCACCGTATCGAATGAATCCAACGAATTTGTCGATAATCCGAACCTGCTCAATGTTGCTGTATCCCGCGCACAGGATAAGCTCCGGTTAGTCGTCTCCAAAGAGATAGCCGAGGGGTGCGGCAATGTCGCGGACCTTGTTCGTTACATCCGATACAACAATTGCGAGGTCATTCCAGGCCGGGTTCGGTCGATCTTCGATCTTCTCTATTCAGATTATAATGAGCTGCGTTTTAATCTGCTGAAAAAGCAGACACGGATTTCAAAATATGATTCTGAGAACCTTGTCTTCAGCGAAATAGAGGCGGTGCTCAAAGAGAAAGCATATCGGGGTTTCGGTATCGTTTTTCAATTCTCCCTGTCGATGCTCTTGCGGGACACTTATGATTTGACAACAGAAGAATCCAGCTATGCTACCCATCCATGGACTCAAATCGATTTTCTGATTTTCCGTAAAGTCGACAAAAGTCCCGTGCTGGTTATCGAAGTTGATGGATTTGCTTTCCATCGTGAAGGAACGCGCCAGGCAGAACGTGATGCCCTGAAGGATGCTGTTCTATCGAAGTGCGGGATACCGATCCTTCGCTTGTCAACGGTCGGAAGCGACGAGCGGAATCGGATAAGGAGGAAACTGGAAGAAGTTGCGTAGTAGTGAGATGCCGCGTTATGGTTGCGCTATGCCCCTATAGTTCATGCATCCATCTCTCGTCGCTTGACGTTCAGCATCAGCGGCGGCGCGCAGCACCGTCCGCTGCATGCAATTGTTAGCCCGAAGTCTCATAGGGCGGCGCTTCCTCCCTTGCGACCACCGTATTGTACAGTCCGTAATGGGTCAGGCCTTCATGACTTTCGATCCCGGTGTAGCGAAGCGAGGGGTCTTCATAACGGCGGAAGGCGAAGACGGCCTGGTTCATTTGTTCGGTGTTGAATACCCGGAGTCTCACAAGCAAGTGAAAGTCCTCCACCGTCAGACCAGTTACGGTCTGGAACAAGTCGGGCTCAAGCTTGGTAATCACATCCTGCAAGGTGTTTTCGCGGAAATCGGTCAGATACATAAACGCCGGGATGCGCGTTGCAAACTTGATCAGTTTCTCCTGAATGAGCTTGCGCTTGGATTTGTACTCTCTCTCCTCGTCGCTGAGTTCCTTTTTCTCCTTCTTAGTCAGCTCACCTTCTCGGGCCTTGTTCTTCAGCTCTTTGACCTTCTCGCTCTTATTGATGATGGTTTCGATGATGCTGTCGCCCAGAGAACGCCACCCTTCAATGCGCTCAACCGCGGTCATCGCTTCGGGATTATCGAGAATGCGGCGCAACGTGCCATTGTCCACGTTCACAAGCACCGCGCTTTCCCACTTGCGGGCCAGTAGCGAGGCCGACGTACCCGCCATTGCAATATCGAGAATGCCGCCCGCATCAATCTGCGTCATGTTTGCACCGTCGTAGGCCAGCACGGGCAGGAAGGAAACGAGATCCTTGACTGCGGTTTCCGGGTTCGGCTCGCTTGGTGACAGACCGATGCCGTATTCTGAAAGCTGCCGCAGAGCGCGTGTTGGCGCGAAGTCGAAAACAAAACAGGCCGGTTTAAGGATTTCCTCCTCATTCGGGTCATCGCCATTCGGATTTTTGATCGACCAAGGCGACTGCACGCGGAACGCGGCCTGAAAATAGGTCTCCGGCGACTTGAGATTACGCAACATCAGAATGGATGACCATTGCGGCACCGTGACCCCGGTGACAAGTTTGCCGCACGACAGCACAATCGTCTTCGTATCGAACCCGCTCCCTATCTCTTTGCGCACAGGCGGAAGCGCATCCAACCCGATCCCCGCCGAAGCCCCAGCGCAAACAATTACCTTGTAGTCATGCCAAAAGGTATTTTGCCTCTCGGCCAGCAGATTGGCCATGGCGTTGCAGGCCGCGACATTCGGCATAAACCAGAATGAATGTTGAAGGTACGGCAAAAGACGCACATCCGAATAGGGGAACGGTGGGCGTGTTCCTGTCTTTAAATGTTCGACCGACTTAGGAGCATACGCGCCGCGGATAATATCGAGCCACTTTTGAACATCGCTCTTATGCTTGAACTGCGCCAGCACGCCTGTACCCGACGCCTCAAAGAATGCGTTAAGATCAAACTCATCGAACTCCCCGGCACTTGCAATGGCCAACAGCTCATCCGGCATCTGATAGGTCAGCAGGCGCATTTGCGGCAGAGCGCCGTAGGGATTCCGCTTGGCCGGGTGCTTGGCCGCGAACTCCTCTTTGGCTCGCTGCTCATCGGTGTAGGTCCAGTTAAAAATCTGCTCTTCAATAAACTCGCCCGTGGCCAACGCCTTGAACGGCGTGCCGGATAGGTAGAGATAGGCTTTGGTCGTGATGGGCAGGAACTCAGCTTCCTTTTCCGCAAGCTCGCTGAGATCCTCATTTATATTTTCGAGACCGGCGGCGTATTCCAGTTTGGTTTCCTTCTGGGCATCTTCTTCCCCCTCGAAAAGCTCTTTGGACGTTTCACGCCATGCGCCGAAGTGGTATTCATCAAAAACAACAAGGTCCCAGTTCACTTCGTGAATCCACTCGTTCTTGGGCTTGATGTTTCCCGCCGTGTCGCGGCCCAGCAAATCCTGAAACGAACCGAAATAAACAGCCGGCGTCTTGCGACTGACCTTTCGCGGGTCGCCGTCCTTGTTTCGGGAAAGGTATTGCCATCCGTCAAAATCAACGTGCGACTCCAAATCCGTCCGCCACGCATCCTCGACGGCGGGTTTAAAGGTTACCACCAGCACACGCGTGGTACCAAGTTTTTTTGCCAACTGATAAGCGGTAAAGGTTTTGCCGAAACGCATCTTTGCGTTCCAAAGGAAGCGCGGAACCGCGTGCATATCCTCTTTCCATATGGAATGGAAATAATCATGTGTCTTATTAATGGCTTCGGCCTGTTCGCGGCGCATAGCAAAGGTTTTGTGATGCGTACCGGTGCACCGTTCCCCCGTGCGCAATTCGGCAAGCGCAGTCTTTACGTCTTCCACCGAACAGCGCATCCACTCCAGTTCGGTGTTTTCAAAACCCTTTGCAACAAGAGCCGCCCGCACCTCGTGATCGGAAAAGATGCCGCCGTCATCCCGCTCGGCGGATTCATCCAGCTCGATTTTATAATTTCGGATCGCGGCGGTTTTAAGCTGCTCAGCAATACGCTGTTTTACATCGCGTGTGGTCTGTCCCACCTTGAGAAGCCCCTTGTGCGCCTGATCGTCAATCGAATAGGCGTAAACACGCGGACGGGCCTCCGGCTTCGGCTCCAGGATTTGCTCGATGGGTTTACTCATTTGGCTCGTCCTTTTCATGGTTCTCCAACGCAACGAAGGTATCGAAATCGCTCTGGAAGAGCCGGTCCTGAATCACGCGGTATTTTTCAAATTCACCCGCAGCGTGCTCCTTGGCGATTTCGGCACTGATGCGTCCGGCGTCTTGCAACACCTGCCGCTCATCCGCCGAGAGGAAGATGTCGAGCCGCTTCGCCCAATCCTCCATCGTCATGGGCACGCGACGTTTGGCGCGGCTTTCCGCCAGATCGAGGTAGGCGTTCACGATGCGCCCCAAATCTTCGAGTTCCGCCGCTGAAAGGTAGTTCTTTGCCACCACGACGTCGCTTTTCAGAATCTTGCCGGCGGGGGCTTTGGCCCAGGTGGTCAAGCCCATCCGTTCTTTCGTGTGGTCTGCCCGCCTGAAGATCAACTCTGCAGCGGTATGGCCGTGAACAGCGTAATGCATCTTATTCTGCACCTTGGCAAAAAACTCCTGAGTGATGGATGCGTCCTTGTCGTAATCCATCGCTGTAGCATAGATGTCGGCGATCTTCTGATAAAAACGCCGCTCGGACAGGCGGATTTCCCGGATTTCCTCCAGCAGGCGTTCAAAGTAGTCCTCATCAAGGAACGCCCCGTTTTCCATGCGCTTCCGATCCATCACATAGCCCCGGAGCGTATAGTCTCGCAAGACGCCCGTGGCCCATTGCCGAAAGGCCGTGGCGCGCTTTGAATTCACTCGATAGCCCACCGCGATGATTGCATCCAGATTGTAGTGCAGGATATTGCGCTGAACCTGGCGTTTTCCTTCGGTTTGAACTGCTAAGAAATCCTTAGCAGTTGCATCCTCGCTCAGTTCGTGTTCGGCGTAAATGTTTTTCAGGTGCATCAGCACGTTTTCCGGCGTCGTCTCAAAAAGAAGCCCCATATTTTTCTGTGACAGCCAGATCGTGCCGTCCTGCACCCGCACCTCAACGCCGTCCCCGCCGGTCTGATAAGCAAAGGTCAAAAACTCCGCCGTGCTGTTGCGGAGGCGCACGCTGTTTGGTGATTTCTTTTTCGGCATGGGCAGTCCCTCTTTATGGCTTCAATTTCAGAGCTTGCTCGATGGACTTAGTCATCTAACAGCTCTCCCTGAATCTCCATCGGGCGGACAATTTTTTCTATAAAATCGATCTCTCTTTCTGAGATTCCATATTTTTCATAGAGATTTGCGTCTGTCCAATTCCGCGTCCAGTCTTGTACCGGAACAAATGTGTAAACCCTGCGGGTAACATCTTGGGACGGTTTATGTAAAAGGATAAGCAGTCGCGTTAGACGACAAAAAAGGTAAGACAACGCGTTTTCTGCCTCGTCCTTCGTTTCGAACGGACCAATACATAGATAGGTTTCCGAAGAGATACTGCCGGGTTCACCGATAAACGGTGTACTGATGATCCGGTGGGGATAAGTGTCCCTGTTTCCCGTTCCGGGTGCAGCTCGTCCTATATAAATTTTCCACTTATCGATCAGCTCGACACCCGCAGGAACCGAATCTCTCGCGATATACCCCGTGCCGCCGTTTTGATAGATTAGAACATCCCCTGTATGCTTGGTTTTCTTTCCTTTAAAAGTTGTTTCTAACCCGAATGGTTTCCTTGAGCTTACCAGTTGATTGAACCGCCTGTCTTCTGGCAAAAACAGAGAATCGGCCTGCCCGGTTTCAATGGCCATCACTTTTTTAAGAATCGACAACCCTTCATTAAAACGAATGAATACAGCAGCTCCCTTTTCAAGCAGCGGCCGCATAGCTGTTGAAACCGGCCAGTCCTTGAAATGGGTAGCAACCGTACAAAGCCCCGGATTATCCCGATCCCAAAGGAAGTAGCAGACCCCACCTTTAAGCCCAACTCCTGGGAAAACGTCTGAGGCAGTAAGGTAGTCGTTGACTGCGCGTAAGCAATTATCGGTCAACATCGACTCTCGAAACTCATCCAACCCTTTTCCGCCAGCAAACCAACGAGAGGGAATAATCATGGACAAATAACGTGGCTCCAGCTTCTTTGCCTGCTCCACAAAATTCTGATAAATCGGAGCGGCACTCGTACCATAGCCACCATCGGTCAACTGATAAGGTGGATTTCCAATAATCACGTCAAATTGCATAGTTTCTCCGAACAACTCGGCGACCCGAGTTCTGATGTTATCTGTGTGAATAAACGCATAGGCATGGGTTTCAAGATCGTCACCTCGATCAAAAGTCTTCTGGCTCGCACCACAATAAGCGCATTTTCCGTTTTTCCACGTATGTTCCAGTCGCTCAAACCAGATATTTCCGGCATCGCTTTCTAATTTTTTGGCGATGGAGTGTTTCCCATTGGCATGCTTGGAGCAATAGAGGCTGCGTCGCGCCAGCAGGCTGGTGATCTGCGTAATGGCGATACCGTACACCTGTTTTGTCAGGATGTGGTCAACCCGTTTTCCAAGGTCTGGAATTTCTTTTTCCAATCCCTGGACAAGACGGCGGGTGATTTCGCGCAGGAACACGCCCGATTTTGTAAATGGGTCGAGAAATTTAACTGAGCTGTCTTCCCAGATATTGGCGTCGTCGTTGTCGGCGGACCATGCTTCGGCCAGCGTGTCGAGCATCCGGTTAGCAAACTCCGGCGGCGTAAACACCTCGTCGTTGGAAAGATTGGCGATGCACGTCAAAATATCCGGATTGCGGTTGCGTAACGTGAAACTGGCCTGATTGATCATACGTTCTCCTTTGAGCCTGCTGCGGCCAGTTCGCTAATCGTCATGGATGGATAGTCATCTTTGGCGGGCGAAAAGATCTCGTGTCGCCCAAGGCTGGCGAAGAGTGAGTCTTCCGCACTGAAGGATGACGAAAGGGTCAGTGAGTCCAGACGAAAGTCGCGCCGCTGAAATTTTCCCTTACATAGATACCCCCACTCGGCAAAGGTAATCGCCTTGTCGTCGTGGGTGCGCATTTTGAGCGCGTCGCCAAAAATAAGATTTTGTGACAGGACATAGAGTGCCGCTCGATAGAGGTCGTCCGATTCCTCTAAATTCAGATACTCGGCGAGAATCTCAAGCATGGTTGCGCGGCATTCGGCAATATTGTCCGACAGCAATTCGATGCCGTAGATGCACATAATGGCATACAGTGCATAATGCCGTCGCTCAAAGTCAGATTTGCCATACTTGAGTTCCACTGCGGTCAGCTTGCGCTGCAATACCTTTACGAGAAAATTGCCGCTACCGCAGGCGGGCTCCAGAAACCGGGAATCGATCCGCTCCGTCTCACCCTTCACCAGGTCGAGCATCGCCTCTACCATCCAGGCGGGGGTGAACACCTCCCCGTGGTCTGCAACACGTTGCTTGGACTTGGTGTAGTTCATGGACCTCTTCATTTCGGGCAATTTCTCCTATCGGTCACTGCTGGCTAACGTTTCAATAACCGGCGCGCGTTAGCGCGTCCGAATGAGCGCAGCGAATGATGTTGATTGGCTTGTTAGCTGTGACCATGCCCACGAACCATTCTATAATTCTTAAGCTGCTGATCGCCTACCTGTATAAGCTGCTCTTTTTCTACTGAGAAACCCATGGCCTCGAAAAAGGGCCGGGCTGTAATACTGACATTCGAGTACATTTTGAGAATGCCATTTTCTCTCGCTTCTTTTTCAAGGCTAGCAAATAACATACTGCCGATTCCCTGCCCTTGAAACTCATGGTGGCAATAGAAATGATCTATATAACCGTCAGATTGGATATCCGCGTAACCGATGATTTTCCCATCGTGGATCACCACGAATGGATCAATTTCTCTAAACTTCTGGATTGCGAAATTTATGTCAAGATCATCGGGTGCCCATGCTGCCACTTGAGCTTTATTATAATCTTGGATATTTATGTTATGGATGGTGTTGTAAAACAGCTCCCACAGCTCTTTTTCATCACCTCGTCTAAATTTTCGGACATCCATCTGGCTCATATCTTCATACAGCTAACATTATTTATTATCTGTATTACAGAAAATCTAAGCAGTCCTGAAGAAGAAGCTTGGTTCTACGAAATTTATACATCAGAATTTCATTAAAAGGCAAGATTCCGTGTCTATTATATCAGTTATACGGCATACGTATAACTTCAAAAGTCTGTTATTTTCGACGTCTATGTAGATTCGACTCTTTTTGGAAACAATGTTTCTATCCATCAAAGTGAGTTGTGGCATGTAAAGGGCCCGGCACTCTTTGAAGACGCTATACTTTGCATGCAGTAATACTACGCTAATATAGCTATTTCATAAGAAACTATACCCCATTCATCCCCCATGGTGGTTGAACGGGGTTAGGTTTTATTGCGAGATTTCCATCGTTGTTGCTCGTTAATTTCTGATGTTTGGCCCGATGGATGTCTCTGACTCCCCCATATCCTTTCTGATGACAGAATCGTAACGGCGATCCGGGCCATTATCCGCCAGGAGCTTGCCAGGGCTCTGGATGTTCGGACGTGAGCCCGAAAGTTGAACCAACTGCTTTTGGGAAAATAGTGGTTTTATCTTTTTTGTAAAGGAGGATAAAAATACCTATAATTATGAGAATTGTATGGTATATATATCCATCCATTGTTTTATGACTCAGAATATCACTGCAACTGATAAAGCAAAAACGATCATCCTGAAGCAAGGCGGTATTATCCGCACTCAGGAAGCGATAAAGCAGGGGATCCATCCCAGAACCCTCTACCGGCTTCGTGATAGCGGGGAACTTGAGCAGCTTTCCAGAGGTGTTTATAGGCTCAGAGACAGCAATCCGCTTGAACATCCAGATATTGTTACTGTTGCCATAAGAGTGCAAAAAGGGGTAATCTGCCTTGTTTCAGCCCTTTCATTTCATGAGATGACCACTCAGGTTCCTCATGCTGTTTCCGTTGCGCTCGAAAAAGGCGCCGAACAACCAAGAATTGATTTCCCGCCGGTAACCGTTTTTCGTTTTTCATCGGAATGTTTTTCTGCAGGTATTGAAATTCATATGCTTGATGGCGTTTCGGTGAGGATCTACAGTCCCGAAAAGACCCTTGTGGATTGTTTCAAGTTTCGCAATACCATCGGTATGGATATTGTGCTTGAAGCACTGAAGCTGTATCAGCAAAGAAAGCAGAAAGACCTGAATGCCCTGATGGATCATGCAAAGACGTGTCGTGTGGCATGCGTCATAAGGCCTTATCTGGAGGCGACGCTATGACAGCAAAACCGATCAAAAATATTGGTGCTTCCGTGAGGCGGCGTCTGTTGAACAAAGCCCGTGAAGAGGGGAGAGGACTTCAGGAGTTGATGCAATATTATGCCATGGAGCGATCATACAAATAGATCTTGGTTTTGGTGATCGGGTCTATCCCGATCCATCAAGACAGATAGTACCTTCTTTACTGGACTTTCCTGAAGCAGAGCTGTATTGCTACAGCCGGGAAAGCGTAATAGCTGAAAAGTTCGAGGCAATGATCAAACTTGATATTCTGAACAGCAGAATGAAGGACTTTTACGATATCTGGATGCTTTCCAGACAGTATGATTTTCAAGGGGATAGCCTTTGTGAAGCCATGAGGCAGACGCTGGAACAGCGCGGAACAGAACTTGTTCTGCCAATGGCTGTATTTTCGAGTGATTTCATTGCTGCAAAACAAGTGCAATGGAAAGCTTTCAGGAAACGGCTTTCTCATGAATATGTTCCTGACAAGTTCTATGAGGTTGTGCAGCAGTTACAGGTATTTCTGGCTCCAGTTGCGGAGGCTATCAGTGCAAAAAAGAGGTTTGTAGATATTTGGGTGGCACCTGATTCATGGCAGAAAAGCCATGAATAGCCAAGGAAATGTACGTGCCTGTTGTTGATTGTTATTAATCGTTTTTGATAAAATATTTTGTTGCGCGGCTGATAAAAAAGCACGGTATCCCCCGTGCTTTTTGTGTTCCTGATGTAATTATGTGAAAAACAATACTTCTCCATTGCCGGATTTGGGATAAGTGACCTTGGTTACCAGGCCTCCCGAGGCATCGACGATTCTTATGGTGCCACCGGAGTTCGTCAGTTGCATCGAATCGGGTGTAGAACGGGAAACCATGACACGCAGGCGTTGGCGGGGCTCGATGTTCATGCTGAGGGGTTCCGGGCGATTGTTATGATCAACCATCTGGAACCCGTCCAGATTGATGATCTCATCGGTACGGTTTTCGATTTCAACCCACTCGTTGCCTTCTTCAGGCCCGGCAGGGTTCGCCAGCATTGATGTGATGGCAATGATGCCCTGTGTATCGCCCTCGATCGGTTCAATAATCGCCCCACTCTTCAGCTTGACGAATTTGGGATAAAAAGAGCGCAAGCGGTCTCCACGAGTCTGATCCTCGCAGGTTTCCATATAGAGCACCAGGCGGTAGACCGCATCGTGGATTTCAACCTCCTTTTCCGTTTTTTCGCGCTGCGTCGTTCCGCTTCCCACGAAGAACCTGTTATTGAGGCTTTCGTAATACGCCACTACCGGCATGGCTATCTGGCACTCAGGGCTCGGACCAACAAAGAAGCCGCCGAGATTCTTTCGCTTTCTGCCCATGGGCTGACCATCCATATCCAGTGGTTCATACGTCAATGAAACTGTGGCCACATGGGGCACCGAGGCGCCTTTTGGAGAAAGTTTGTTGAACTTGTTGTCGTAGTTGAAGCCGTTGAAATCGACCCTTCCACTCTGCTGGTCGAACAGATACTTGGTCCAGCTGTGATACCCGCCTATGCCCTTGGCATCGGGATTGCCTTTACTCTCTCCAACCACGATGTGCTCAAAGCCCGAACAGAAAGGCACAGGATTGTTTTGATAATAGTTGGTATAAACATCGAACCACAGTTTTTTAACCACCGTCCGAAATTCCGACAGAGAGACATTCGCTCCGAGATCATCGTTGATATAACCGAAGGCCAGTTGCATGACCGGCGTGTTCTGAATTTCATCCAAGAACACCTCAATCTCCCTATCTTCAACGGTATTGTCGCCCAGATGATCTTCCGATTGGCGGGCGTTAAATACGTAGTTGTTCATCAGGGCCTTCAGGGCGAGATAGGTTTTTCCCTGCAGCTTTTCAGCGTTGAAATCGGCGATCAATGGATTGGGTGCATCATCAGAGCTGGTGGAAGAGAGCTCATTTTGCTCGTCGAGTTTAATGTCTGCGTCCAGATTGAGCCATTGGCCATCAAGGCCACGTGCAGTTACCGTACAACCGTTATTGTCCGGCTGGATATCGAGATCCCATAACTCCTGATAAATATTGCGCGGCATGATTTTTTTCTATTGACAGTTGTTAAACTCTACTCAAGGTAGCTTTGAAGGAAGTCGTTTTTTCCTGAAAACATATATCGCTCCCGATTCGGTATTTTTCCTGTACTCTTTTTTATTGAAATCGGCGTAAAGACCGACCGGCTGAAATCCTGCTGATGAGTGATACTTCAGGTAGTCATCGCTTCGCAGGGGATAGAGAGGAAGGCGCTCGTCGAAGAGGAGCTTGTCTTCCGACTGCAGGAAGGTATGAAATGTTACACGCTTTTCGGATATATTTTCATATTCGCGGTGAAACGTGAGGCTTCCCCCTTCCAAAGTTTTGGCTGGAAAGGTATAGCGTGCGAGGGTCAGGAGGTAATCCCAGTTTACAATCTGAAAGATCCAGTACCCTCCCGGAAAAAGCAGTTTGCTGATTACCGGTAAAAGTCTGCGTAGTTGCTCAGGGGTGATATGGGCTATGACATTACCGACTGAATAGATGGTTTCGAATCTTTCCTGCTGAAATCTTCCGCAGTAATGGCCGGGACCGCAACCGAGGTCGAGAATGGCGCTGACTTTTTCCGGGAAATGATTTCGCAGAAAACCGATTACCTCTTCCCGCAGAGGAAAGGCTTCTTCATACTGGTTGGAAAATTCCGAGTAGAAGGACATTGTTTTGGTGTTACATTTCGCTGCCTTTCAATTTCTCATCACGAAGCTCTTTCAGGCCGTCCTGAATCAGAGCGAAGATCACAACCCATGCGATGACACCCAGAAAGAGGTATTTGCCATAAAACGGTATATGCAGAGGGCTGTTCCAGAGCATGTGCAAGATAACCACTATGCCGAAAATTCTCAGGAAACGCGCGTCTTTCATCATTGAAAACGAAAGCCTGTCAGCCCCTTTTACCCTCCAGAGCGCGGCGCCGCACATGGCTGTCCAGGCTATGTGGGCGAACGGGGATAACATGCCCCGTACCATGATCATATCTTTCATCAGGTCTGTGTTAAAAAGGCCAAGTCGCAATGCATAACCGGCAGATTCGAAAGCGGCAAATCCGGTGCCTACAGCCGCTCCGAACAGGAGTCCGTTGAGGCGGTAACGGTATTTGGCAATGCTTGTTACGGTTAGCAGTGCCAGGAGCTTTGCCGGTTCCTCCACAAGGCCGGCGACCGATGCGCCAAGCCAGTTTAATCTGAGTCCGTCGGTCACTTGAAACAGGATCAGTGAAGTGATGAGAGAAAGAATGCCGCCAAGAAAAATAAGGCGGATTATCTGATAGAGGGAAATATTCTTGCGAACATTGACTTCAAAAAAGAATATCAGCGTTGAAACGGGCACGGCAAACGAGCCGACAATGATGAGCCCGGGAATAAGATTGACGTTTCTGAACTCATTCCATCCCGCGAGGAAAAGCATATAGATGAGCAAGGCTCCCAGAAACGTTTTGAAGAACACCCAGGGTTTAGGCCAGGCGGTCTCTACATCATCGATGGACGGGGTGGTGCTGGAGGCCCCTACAGTGAAGTATTCTTCTATTTCTTCACGGTTGTGTTTTCTCAATACCTCTGAAAACAGCTCTTTCAGGCTGAAGCCTTCAAGCTTTTCGACTCCTGCAAGGTCGGTGAGATGGTTGCCGAGTTTTGATGCAATGCGTTGCGCCTCGCTGGTTTTTTCCTGCGCATGCTTCGCATCAGAAGAGTTTCCGGAAGGGGTTTCAGTTGCAGAATGACCCGCCGTAAAGATGGTTTTACATGAAGGACATTGGACATCCTGCCCCTGAAAACTTTCATCACTCTTGAATTGTTGATGACATTCCGGGCAGTTGAGGGTTATAATAGCCATCGTTTCGCTGCATTATGTTGCTGTTGCCACCCGCTTCAGTGAGTTTCTTTTTTTGCCGATCTCATGATAAGAGTAATTCACGTACCCTTTAGCTATAGTATAACAAATAGCAGTCAGCGGAATTTTGAAAACGTGTCGTTATGAAAAAATATTATCACGAAGTTCTCGCTACAGCCCTCACCTGTTGTTTTTTTGCTTTTCTTGCGGCCTGCAGCGGGAATCATGGCATAAGCACTGATCATTCTTTGCGTTATGAGATGAACAGTGTTGAGAAGGTCTATGAGGAAGATGACAACGGTGGTGAGAACGCAACCTATTGTAAGGTGAGTTATCCGGTTTTTTCGGATGGGGAGTATGCGGAAACTTTCAACCGCTACCTTCTCGGATGGATCGCGGACAGCACGGCGTTGAGTTCCGTTCCTCTTGATCCCGGCAGCATAACAATCGAGGGTCTCGCGGATAACTTTTTCGCGGAATATGATTCTTTACGAAAGGATTTTCCTGTAAGCTGGCCGTACCAGTTTGAGCTCACCGGTTCAGTGCTTTTGAACAAGGAAGCTCTCTTGACGGTGGATCTTTCTTATTACGCATATACCGGTGGCGCACATGGCAACAGTCACACCGAATACTTCGTCTTTGACACCCGGACAGGCATCCGTCTCGGTCTGAACGATGTTTTTAAGCAGGGTTTCGAGGAGCGCCTGAACAGACTGATCGATACCCGGTACAGGCAGATGAAGGGGCTCTCTCCAACTGACCGGCTCGATGGGGAAAAGGGCATGCTGTTCGAGAACTTCATCCGCTTCAACGACAACTTCGCGCTCACCGAAGAGGGAGTGTCGTTTTTCTTCAATAACTACGAAATCACAGCCTACGCCTTCGGCCCCACTAAAATAGACCTCTCCTACAGCGATCTTTCAGGAATTCTGAAGCCGGAGTTTCTGCTTATAGAATAGCTTCATTTCTTGAAGCGCTGTTATCCGCCCGGAAACCATTGTGTCCATGATACTGTTGTACACCCCTGTTTCTGCGCTCCGTTCGCCTCGTATTCAAGGTGCTCGATACAATTTATAGAGGCGCCCTGATATCGCACGAGGAGGAGCATGATTGTTTCTATTAATGCATTGGCAAGGGCGCCATATCTGCAAGACATGATCGTTGCCTGTTTGCCACCGGGTTAGGGCTCAAGGGTCATGTCTCGTACGTCTTCTCGAAAGCTGATCTTGTTATCTGCATTGGCAAATGCGCGTCGGAGTCGAGCACGGTGTGGCATTTGATACGGCCCTCGATATCATTGAGCAAGGTCTGGTCTGGATGTTTGAAATGCTCGTTCGTAAAGGCGAAGTTCACGATCGCTGAATACAACAAAACGAATGTGTTTGACGGCGCCTAACCCTTTCATTTCTTCACGTACGGTTTTTACAGCGACATGTGCCGCTTCTTCGGCAGGGTAGCCGAATATGCCGGTCGAGATAGCAGGGAAGGCTATGGATTCAATCCGATGCATTTCAGCGATCACCAGTGCGTTGCGGTAACAGTCGGCAAGCAGGACGTCAGCAGGCTGATCCTTTCCATACACCGGGCCGAGACAGTGTATCACATACCTGTTGGGGAGGTTGTGTCCTCCCGTAATGACAGCCTTACCTGTTTTGACCGGAGCAAGCGGCCCACACTCTTTTTCCAGTTCTGGTCCGGCAGCGCGATGAATTGCTCCTGCAACACCTCCACCCGGCAGAAGACGGGCGTTAGCCGCGTTGACAATCGCCTCCATGTCGGCCTGGTCGACAATATTGCCCTGAATACATTCGAGTGTAATGCCATCGAGACGCAGGATCGTCATAATTTCTTTAAGTTTCCAGGGTTGGAAGATGTTGTTGCCAAAATAGTATACGACAATTCAATATCCGGTTTTCACTACTTTTCATCATACGGGATTTTCCCTGTCAATCATAATGAACGATTATGGATTTGAAGCTCGAACTACGTGTCAGCAATGATGCATGCGTCATTCCGGTTGTGCGCTCCTTTCTTCTCAATGCCTTTGCCCTGTCATCTCTTGACAAAAACCTGCACGAAGAGCTTGCCGGGCTGATCGTTCTCTGCACGGATGATGCAATCAAGCATGCATACGGGAAAGGTGAGGAGGGGTCGATAACAATAGGAATCAGGGAAGTGCACGGGAAGCTCGATGTGACGGTGCGGGATTACGGTATGCCGCAGGATATCGATGGGATGGAAACGGCAGCTCACCAGAGCGGCGATGCCGGTTTACGGCTGTTCGGCATATCCTGTGAAGAGATAGCTGATGACGTTCACTGGAGTGGCTATGGGCCTGAAGGCAAAGAACTCAGAATAAGCAAATGGCTTCACAATACCGATGTCACACAATCCGTTAACCGTGATGAGCCCGAGGCTTCCACAGGAAACACTTCGCCTGCACCCGAAGGGGAGTACACAGTCCGTCGCATGCGTGAAGGAGAAGGGTTGCAGGTTTCACAATTGATTTACAAGGCTTACGGCGGGACATACTTCAACCGGGACGTCTACTACCCTGAGCGGGTAGAATCCTTGAACAGAAAGGGTGCGGTTCTTTCGTTTGTTGCAGTTTCCTCGGACGGGAGCGTTGTCGGACATTACGCGCTCGAACGAAATGTGGACGGACCGGTGGCCGAAGGAGGCGAAGCGGTCGTTGATCCGGTACATCGGGGCAGAAAACTGCTCGAGCGGATGAAAGAAACTGCCTTGACTGAAGCTCGTCACATCGGCCTTGCAGGAGTATACGCTGACGCAGTGACGGTTCACCCCTACACCCAGAAATCTAATGTGCATTTCGGAGCGAAGCTCGCTTGTGTTGACCTTGGCATCGCTCCGCGAAACGAACATTTTCTCGGGCTGTCAGGTGACCAGCCCCAGCGTATATCCTGCCTGCTGTACTATAGGCATCTCGTTGAACCTGAACAGCGGATTATCTTTGTGCCATCACGGCACAAGCCGATCATGGAAGATATTTATCAGAACCTTGGTTTTCCGGTGAAATTCGGAGAGGAACAGGCGCCGGAAGGCAGAGGGATCTGTTCGGTAAGCGTTGATGCCGGAGCCGCAAAGGCAATAGTCAAGGTCGGGCGTGTAGGGGCGGATACCGCACATGCCGTGCGTCATGCAAGGCGAGAACTCACCGAACACTCGCATGCGGAAGTTGTTTTTATCGATATGCCGCTCACTGATCCTGCAACTCCATATGCTGTCGAAGCTCTTGAGGAGTACGGCTTCTCGTTTGCCGGGATAGCTCCGCATTTTTCCGAATCAGGAGACATGCTCCGTCTTGTTTACCTGACCGAACCGCTCATTCGAGAGCACATTGTGACTTATGAAGATTTTGCCGGTCGGCTTGTGGAGTATGTGCTGTCGGAACAGGAACGGGTAAGCGACAGGTAAAAACAGAGGAGCCCTTTCTCTTGAGGATGGGTAGGGAATAGCTGTATATTATCAGTGATGTGATGTGCCATCGAGGGATATATCTATCTTGAGCCGAAAACCATGAGAAACAGGATTGTACAGCTCACACCTGTGAGAACAGGCTATTATCTGCTTTCAATGGTGACAGCAGTATGTTTACTGTTGCTCGCGGGGTGCTGGATCCCGGAAAACTTTGTCGCACATGTCAAGGTACAGAGAGACGGGGGTTATACGTTCACCTACGACGGCTCTCTGGCATATGCGCCTGTTCTGCCGATGGCACATGATGGTTCGCTTACTGAAAAAGACGAACGTGAACTCAGGAATATGGCAGAGGATCTGAAACAGGAGACGGGGTACAGGGAGTTCAGGTATACAGGAAAAGGACGGTTCAAGGTATTCGCGGAAAAAAAAGGGTTGCCGGGAGAGGGCTATCATTTCATGTCGGAAAGCATGAAAATAGTTTCCATTCAGCCCCGTAGCGACGGGTCGTTGAAAATCTCGGGTATGAGGCCGAGTGAAGAGGTGTTCAAGAAGCTTCGGTCTATCGGGGCAAGCATGACCGGAAAGCTTACCGTTTCCGTGCCATGGGGTATGCAGGTTTTCGATCATAACGCACAGAGTGAGCCGGTTTTTTTCGGGTTGTTCGGAGGCTACACGTGGGAGATCGATGAGCCTGATGACGATCCGTATATTATTGTCATGCCGGAGAAGTAGGTTGCACGGATATTTCCGGTTGACAGAGTCTCAGGAAGTGATGGGAGTTGAGGGAATCATCAATGCATAAATGGAGGCCATTATTATGGATGCAGGTAATTTTTTCGGCAAGTTGTTCGACTTTTCATTCAAGGAGTTCATCGCACTCCAGATTGTCAAGTATTTTTACATTATCGGGATTGTCATTGCGGGCGTCTCCGCTCTCGGAATGATCGGGTCGGGTTTTTCAACCATGCAGGATTGGTTTCTGGGCGGCTTGTTTCAGGTGTTGCTCTCCCCGGTCGCATTTCTTCTCATGGTTGTTCTCACGCGGCTGGTGCTTGAAGCACTGATTGCCACCTTCCGCATCGCTGAAAACACGACAAAGCTTGTTGAAAACAGGGAGACAGAGCGATGAATCTCGCCTTCCCGCGTGTCACCATCTCCTTACCCATTGTAGTGAAAGCAGTTCGCCATCGTGCAGCAAGATTCCGTAAGCACGATCTCAAACCTTGAGGGAATTGTTCGGTGACCATAGTTCGTTTACACTTGTGTACAGTGGAAAGGAGAGAATGTCTTTTGTTAACGCTCTTTGTTTTCAGGGCAGAACACTGATGACTATGGCAAAGAAAGAACAATGGGATACCCGGTTGATGCTCGATCAGAGCGGGAAGGTGGCGATCGTTACCGGAGCGACGAGCGGGCTCGGGTATGAAACTGCCAGAGCTCTTGCGGGGAAGGGAGCCAGGATGATCATTGCTGCGCGCGATACAGCAAAGGGAGAGGGTGCTAAAGAAAAACTTAAAAAAGAATATCCCGGAGCGGATGTCGCGGTGATGAAGCTCGATCTTGCTGATCTTCGCTCAGTAAGGAAGTTCAGTGATGATTTCAGCAAACGCTACTCCCGCCTTGACCTGCTGATCAATAACGCGGGGGTTATGGCTCCTCCCCACGGGAAAACAGCGGATGGTTTCGAGCTGCAGTTCGGCACCAACCATCTCGGTCACTTCGCGTTGACGATTCTTCTGTTCGATATGCTGAAACAAGTCCCGGGAAGCAGGGTCGTGACGGTCAGCAGCGGTGCCCATGCGTTCGGGGTGCTTGATTTTGACGATCTTAACTGGGAGAAGCGAAAGTATAACAAGTGGCAGGCATATGGAGACAGTAAGCTTGCGAATCTGTATTTTACGAGAGAGTTGCAGCGTCTTCTTGACCAGGCCGGGGTAAACGTGCTTTCCGTCGCGGCCCATCCTGGCTGGGCGGCAACGGAACTCCAGCGATATCAGGGATGGCTTGTCTTGCTGAACAGTTTTTTCGCGCAGCCTCCTGGTATGGGGGCGCTGCCGACGCTCTACGCGGCGACAGCGCCCGATGTGCACGGAGGGGATTTTTTCGGTCCTGACGGTTTCGGGGAGATGCGCGGCTATCCGGTAAAAGTACAGTCAAGCAGGCGCTCACGCGATATGGATGCTGCCCGCAAGTTATGGGAGGTTTCTGAAAAAATGACCGGGATCAGGTGGTAGGCTGATTACAGAACGTTTAGAGTAACGACAGAGCAATGCAAGAATCCCTTTCTGCTGATCCTAAAATAGAACGGCTTGCAGGAACGGTCGAAAGGATCGTATTTCACAGTGATGATTCCGGTTTCAGCGTACTTCGTGTCAGGCTTAAAGGCAGCAGGGAGCCGGTGACGGTTACGGGATGTATTGCCGCTGTCTCAGCCGGAGAGTTTGTTGAGAGTGTCGGGGAATGGGTCAATGACAGAACATACGGGTTGCAGTTCAAGGCAAGCGAGGTGACTGTTGTTCCTCCCGCGACTGTCGAGGGGATTGAAAAATATCTGGCTTCGGGAATGGTAAAGGGCGTGGGACAGCATTTTGCCAAAGAGCTGGTCCAGGCCTTCGGAGTGAAGGTTTTTTCGATTATCGAGAAAGAGCCGGAGACATTGCTGACGTTGCCGGGGATTGGCAAAAAGCGCATGGAGATGATTGTCGATGCCTGGAAGGAGCAGCAGGCGGTGAGAGATATCATGGTGTTCCTGCAGTCTCACGGGGTCGGCACCGCCAGAGCGGTTCGAATCTATAAAACCTATGGTGATCAGGCTGTCACGATAGTGAGCAGCAACCCCTACAGGTTGGTACTGGATATTCAGGGAATCGGTTTCAAAACAGCTGACGCAATCGCCTCGAAACTGGGTACACCCTCTGATTCACCGGTTCGCGCTCGCGCAGGAGTTCGGCATGTACTGGGAGAGATATCCGCTGAAGGACATTGTGCCGCGACAAGGGAAAAACTTGTTACCGATACAGTAGCGCTGCTCGGGGTTGATGATCAGGTTGTCGATAGGGCGATAAAAGAGGAGATCGTTAACGGTGGCCTTGTACAGGATGATATCAAAGGCACCCCCTGTCTTTATCTTGCTTCTCTCTACAGAGCGGAAAGTAGTGTAGCCGCTTCAATCAGGAGACTGATCGAAGGTGAACCTCCCTGGGGCAGGATCGATGCACAAGAGGCGGTGCAGAAGGTTGAATCTCTTACCGGGCTTGTGCTTTCAGCTTCACAGGAAGAGGCCCTCAGGCTTGCGCTTGAAAGCAAGTTTCTTGTGATTACCGGTGGTCCGGGGGTGGGGAAGACAACGCTGGTGAATGCCATTCTCTCGATTATCCGTTCACAAAAACTGAAGATAGCGCTTTGCGCGCCTACGGGCAGAGCGGCAAAGAGGTTGACGGAATCCACGGGCCTCGAGGCAAAAACCATTCATCGTCTGCTTGAGTTTGATCCTCATTCCTTTGATTTCAAACATAGTACAGGCAAGCCCCTGACAGCAGACCTTGTCGTCGTTGATGAATCTTCGATGATCGATGTGACACTGATGAGCAAGCTGCTTGCCGCAGTGCAGAATAGCGCAGCCCTGATACTGGTGGGGGATGCCGATCAGCTTCCTTCTGTCGGCCCGGGAGCTGTTCTTGACGACGTGATCGCGTCAGACGCTGTACCTGTTGTCAGGCTTACGGAGATTTTCAGGCAGGCAGCCGAGTCGGAAATTATTTCCAATGCTCACAGGATCAACCGGGGCGAGATACCCTGTAGCGGCAATAGTGAACGGCTTGCTGATTTCTATTTTGTTCCGGCAGAAGAGCCGGACGATATTCGTTCCAAGCTGCTTGAAGTCGTTCTCAAACGTATTCCTTCAACGTTCGGTTTAGATCCTGTCAGAGATATTCAGGTGCTGACGCCGATGAACCGTGGAGGGCTCGGAACAATTTCGCTCAATGCCGCGCTGCAAAAGGAACTGAACCCGAACAGCAATCGCGGTGTCGTTCGTTTCGGCACCAGCTATTCGGATGGCGACAAAGTTATTCAGTTGGTAAACAATTATGATAAAGAGGTGTTCAATGGAGATATCGGGGTAATCACCTCTGTTGATGAAGATGAAAAACAGGTGATCGTCGATTTTGACAAACGATTGATCGAGTATGAGTTCGGTGAGCTCGATGAGCTTGCCCTTGCGTATGCGACCAGTATTCATAAAAGCCAGGGCTCGGAGTATCCCGCTGTGGTTATACCTCTTGCCATGCAGCATTTCCTGCTGCTCCGCAGGACCCTTCTCTACACTGCAGTGACCAGGGGGAAAAAACTTGTCATGATTATCGGCCAGCAAAAGGCGCTCGGTATGGCTGTGGGAAACAGTGATGATTCAAAAAGAGTGACTAATCTCGCAGAGAAGCTGCGCAGGCAGTGGTAGAATATGGATTTTCAACGGTGGATTTGTGTGTTCGGATATGACGTGAAAAATGTGAAAACAAATTGGTATTCATGCATTTCTTGTTGATATTAACAAGTTGCAGTGTTTTTGCATTGCGCTGTATTGCTATACAGGTGTAAATATGTTTTCTTTATTATAGTTGCCATGGTTTTTCAGCGAAAGATCGGGTTGTATAGAGGGATCTGTTGCGTATCAATTGTTTTATGGAAAGAAAATATTAAAACGAGGTTTTTGCGTGGTTAAAAGGAAGAGTAATCAGAATCAGAAGTCAAAGTCACCGAGGAAAAAAAAGAAAAATAACGCGTATTCGCCCGGTGAACAACGGGTCAAGCCGAACGATCATATTCTGATCAATGAGTTGCTGGTAAAAAAAGGCGAGGCATCGATCGCTTCTGAAATCATCAACTTTCTGTCAGATAACGAAGGGAAACGATTTCGTTCAGTAGAACTCGCCAAGACTATCGGCTATGAAGAGTCAAGGCAGCTTCCCGGTTTCTGGTATGTGCTGCATAAACTTCAGGAAGAGGGTGTTCTCGACAAGGATTCCAAACGTACATACGGACTTGCAGGCCAGGAGCTTCCAACCTATGAGGATGTGCTTGTCCAGGCCCGGCAATTTCCCTGCCCGGATAAACAGCATTATCAGGTTGACCAGTCATATACCGGTCTTATTTCAACGCATCAGAACGGGTATGGATTTGTCAGTGTCGAAGGCTATGACGACGATATTTTTATCAAAGCAGACTCTCTGGCAGATGCCATTCACGGCGATACGGTTGAGGTGATCGTCACCAAGGTGCCAAGAACCTACAAGTCTCAGGTTACACCTCATCAGCGTTGTGAAGGGCTCATCACAAAGGTTATTGACCGGTCCCTGCACTCTGTTGTCGGTACCCTGGTCCGGAATAACCGGAAATTCACCCTGACCCCTGATCTGAAGAAAATTCTTCCTGAAATCAATGTAAGGATCAAGGATTCCGGTGGGGCATCGGATGGTCAGAAGGTCGTTGTCGGCAATCTTGATTTCCAGAAAAACGGAGTGATACGGGCAGTTGTTCTCGAAGTGCTCGGAGATGCCGGTTCTTCTCAAGTCGAGGTAAGCGCTATTGCCCGGAGCAAGGGAATCGATGAGTCCTTTGATGAAGAGCTGCTCACGTATGTCGAGTCTGTCAGCGACCACATTTCCGAGGCCGATATTGAAGGCCGGCTGGATATACGGGACAAGAATGTTTTCACTATCGATCCGGTTGACGCGAAAGACTTTGACGACGCGCTCTCGATCCAGACGCTGTCCAGAGGTCTCTACAGAATCGGCGTGCATATAGCCGATGTCTCGCATTATGTCAGTGAGGATTCGCCTCTCGACCGGGAAGCGCAGAAGCGGGCTACTTCGGTATACCTCGTTGATCGCGTTATTCCCATGCTTCCCGCAAGACTTTCTGAACAGATATGCAGTTTGAATCCCGGCGTTGATCGTATGGCGTTTTCGGTTTTCTTCAAAATGAAAGCTGATGGCGAGGTACTGCAGCAGGAGTTTGTAAAAACCGTGATCAACTCAAAAAGGCGTTTTACCTATGAAGATGTCCAGGAAGTGCTGAACAACGGGAAGGGCAAATACTATAAGGAACTCCACCTGCTTGATACCATAAGTACCAGTCTCAGGGAGACAAGGCTGAGCGAGGGCGGTCTCGAGTTTGAAACAGAGGAAGTTCGTTTTAAGCTTGGCAGTAAAGGTGAGCCTGTAGAAGTGGTTAAAAAAGAGCGACTCGGCAGTCATCGACTCATTGAAGAGTTCATGCTGCTCGCAAATCGCAAGGTGGCTGAATACATCAGTACAAAATTTATGCTGAAAGACAAGCAGAGTCAGCCCTCCATTTACAGGGTTCATGGGGCTCCGCAGGAAGAGAAAGTCGCAATTCTTACAAACTTCGTTCGCAGGATCGGCTATACACTGAAGCTTGACGGAAAAGCAAAGGGTGGTGCTCCTAAAGTCAGCTCACAGGCGCTTCGCAATCTTTTGAAACAGGTGCACGGCACCAACGTGGAGTTTCTTGTCAATGAACTTGTACTGCGTTCCATGGCAAAGGCTCTGTACACCAGCGCCAACGACGGTCATTTCGGCCTGGGATTTGAGCATTACACGCACTTTACCTCCCCTATCAGGCGTTACCCGGATCTGATGGTTCACCGCCTGCTCTTTGAATATGAAGCATCCCGCAAGCGGAGAAAGAAACTTTCCGCTAAACGGCTTGCCGAAATTTCCACAAAGATCGAGCAGATCTGCAAAAATTCAAACGAGCGGGAAAAGAGCGCCATGGAGGCCGAGCGGGAGTCCATTAAGTTGAAACAGGTCGAGTATATGGCTGCCCATGTCGGTAAAGAGTATTCCGGGATCATTTCCGGCGCGACAGACTTTGGTATTTATGTACGTCTTGAGGAAATTGCGATCGAAGGTCTCGTGCATATGAAAAATCTCACGGACGATTACTATGAGTTTGATGAGGCTACCTATTCCCTGGTCGGTAAGAGGAGAAAGAGACGGTTGCAGATCGGTAACAGGACAAAGGTGAAAATCCTGAAAGTCGACATGCAGCGCAGGACAATCGATCTGGGACTGGCGTAAACGGTTGTTGAGCCGTTGATCTGTTGAATGGTTTATTTGTAGGGGCGAAAAATATTTCGCCCTTTCGAATGTAAGGCAAGACGATTATCCCATTGTATCGGAACCCTTCCGGATCAACCACGGAGATTTCTGTTTTCTCTTTGCCTGGAGAACTGTCAGGCGTGTATTCAACACCTCAACACCTCAACAATTCAACAATCCCATCAGTCGATTTTCAGCGGTTTGCTTGTGCCCAGCGGCGTCGGGAAGAGAAAGACCAGAATATAGGAGGATATGGTCATGGTCACTATCGCTACCAGTTGGATAAGCTGAGAATATTCTGCCCGTATCAGCAGGCTGTCGGCTGCCAGAACAGCGATGATCAGGGAGAACTCACTGTTCTGCCCGAGCCTGAATCCTATTTCCCTGCTGAACTTTGACGTTTCCCGGGTGATTGTAAAGGAAATCCAGTAAACAAGAGGTTTCAGTACAAGGAGGATAGCCGAAAGCAGCAGCGCCGGCCAGACAATCTGCTCCATCAACGCAAAGTCGAGTTTCGCGCCAAGTGTGAAGAAGAAGAGCACCAGAAAGAAGTCCCGGAAAAATTTCAGGTTTTCCGCAAGATAATTTGAAAGAGGTCCTCCTGCCAGAGAGACACCCGCGATAAAGGCTCCGATTTCATGACTCATTCCTATCTGTTCGGCAAGCAGCGCGAGGGTGAAACACCATGCCAGTGCCACTAGATTCAGCAGTTCATTGTAACGCTGCACCTGCATGATGATTTTTCTGATGATGTAGCGCTCCGCCAGAATAGCAGCGACAGCGAGCAGGACTCCGATGAGTATGCTGGTAATCCATCCTGTGACTGATGCGCTGCTGCCCCCGTTAATGAATGTTATGGCAAGAACAGCAAAAATATCCTGCATGATCAGGATCGCTATAGCCACAGCACCCATGTGTTTCTGGTGAAGGGTAATGGTAGGCATGAGCTTGACCACAAGGATGGTGCTGGAAAACATCATGGCGACGCCTGTAATGACTGCTTCCGTTACGGAGGCGCCGAAAAAAGTATGGATGATCATTCCGGTAACAAGCGCGAAAAGGCTACCGGTCAGAAGTGTAAGAGAAAATGTTTTTGTGAACAGTTCAAGCAGTCTGCTCGGGTGCAGGGAAAGACCGGCCAGAAAAAGCAGAAGCGTGATCCCTATGTTGGAAGTTTCATTGATAAACTCGATTTCAGTAACGAGTTTAAGACCCCACGGTCCGAGCAGAACCCCGGCGGCAATATAGGCGATAATGATTGGCTGGCGTGTCAGGAGGGAGAGCCAACCCAGAACCGTTGAAACGATTACCACCAGTGCTATGTCCAGAAATACCAGGTTCTCCATGAAAAAAACGGATAGTGAGTTCAGGCGCCAGAAAGATTCCGGGTTTTTATATAGTTGTCAACATTAAACTTACGCACGCACCCATTATAGTTCATATACCTTATTTTGCCAAAAACAGGACGTTCAAACCACGCTCTGTCATGTACTCCCCCAATCGACCACGCTATTCCGGTAAAGCCGTTGGGGTCTCTTCCGTCAAGCGAATATTTGTCGTTCAGTAAGAGGGCTGTCTCAAAGGCGGTATCAGGGTCAGGAGTCCATGCCAGTATTTTTTTTGCCCAGTACATGCGGAGATAGCCGTGCATTTTTCCGGTATTGCAGAGTTCTTTCTGTGCGGCATTCCACAGGGGGTCATGTGTCGAGGCGTTTTCAAATTCATCGGCAGTATAGAGGAACTCTCTTGTGTCGGTACGGTGCCTGTCAAGTGTTTCCGCTGCCCAGGGGTGTATTCCCTTGAGGGAGTCGTAGTGTTTGTTATAGAGGCAGTAGTTGTCGGCAAGTTCACGTCTGATGATGAGCTCTTCCAGAAAAGCATCTTTCGCGGATCGAGGGGCATCACTCGCCTGTATTTCACGAGCGACGTGCTGGGCGCTGATCTGACCAAAATGCAGGTAGGGTGAAAGATCTGAAACGGCATGGGCATTCGGATCGTTGCGCAGCTTCGGGTATGAAGCCAGCCGGTGGTCAATAAATTTTTTCAGGTTTTTCGTCGCAGCATCACCCCCCGGATCGATCCACGTGACAGGTGCTACAGCCCGGTTTATTCTGAGGGTTTCGTACAGCTTGTTCCACTCTACAGGAGGAACGGCTGATTTTCTTTCCGGGGATTGACCTTTCAGCTCAGGGAACCCTGTAAGAAACATTTCAAGCAGGCGATTGATTTTCGGGCGAATAGTCCGGGCGGAAAATTCAAGTTTGTTCGAAGCAGTCCGGCAGGGAACTATGTTGTGTGCGTCAACTTCATAAAAAGGGATCGGGATATTCTGAAGAACCCTGTTTTTCCATGTTGCGGAGATTTTCAAAGGAGAGAAATCAGTGACAACAGCTCCTGCCCGGCAGGAAGCGGTAAACCGTGGGATTTCTCTCTCCGGATTTCCTGAGAGAACCAGGAACGGGATATTGAGCGCTTCAAGTTGCTTCTCCACCTGCATCAGGCCCTTGAGCATGAAATCATAGTGGCGGAGTGTCGCTTCGGGATAGGATGGCACAAGGTTGAATGCAACAATCAGCGGTTGATTGTTTTGCCTTGATAACTGCTCAGCGAACAGAAGAGCCCAGTTATTCTCTGCTCGCTGATCCCTTGACATCCAGTAAACCACCGGGCCTTCAACGGGGTTTTCATGGTTGAGAATGCGGATGCGTTCAGGATGAATCATGGCGCTGGTTTTTTCAGATGATCTCTGCAATCCGCAAAAAGTTTTTAAAAAGTGTAGTGCCTGTTTGTTCGTAATCGGCCCGGATCTCGCGGAAATTTTCCATGAGGTGCCCGCTGTCCATGTTCTTCAGGTCACTGTCGATAGAGATCCACGAGTGCAGCAGTCGGGGGGTAAGTTCGAAATGCGATTGAATTCCGTAAGCTCGGGTCGCTGTTTTTACAATCTGGTTAGTACAGTATTGCCCGGTCGCGAGCAGAGCTATGTTCTCATTGATGACTACCGTTTCACCATGCAGTTGAAAAACACGAAGGGTTTGGTCAAGATCCTGAAAGAGGGAATCCTGTATTCCTTCCGGAGTAAGGTTGACGGTATACGGTCGGCCGTCGGGATCGAAAAGCCCTGTTTCTTTTGCCGGGAAAGCGATCACGAGACCTCCGGCAGCTTCTACCAGTGTCTGCATCCCGAGACAGATGCCGAGGTAGGGAATGTTTTCCTGTAGTATGATCCTGATATTGTCCAGTTCCCCGAGCATTATGGGGTTTCTGTCGCTGGCGCTCTGGGGGCCGCCTAAAGTGATTACAGCCGAATACTCGCGAGGGTCCGGATATTGCCCTCCTCTGGATAGGTCAATGATTACAGACGGGACGGAGTGTTTTTCAAGGAGAGATGAAAGCAGGCCCGGACCTTCATGCGTTATGTGCTGGATGATGAGGATTGGCTGAGGCATAGGATCGGAAAAGTTATTTCTGCAACCAGGTCGAGAGAACTCTGGCAAGGTCTTCTCTTCCAACAGGTTTTCCGAGATGATCGTTCATGCCGCTATTTTTTGTCAGCGCAATATTCTCATCATCGGTGTTGCCGGTCAGGGCGATGATCGGAATTTCCTTGTGTTTTTTGAACGTAGTGAAGCATTTTCCCTCCCTGATCATCTTCGTCGTATCGACACCGTTTAATACCGGCATCTCCATATCCATAAACACGATGTCATACTCTTTTTCCTCGAGTGATCTGATCGCCTCTTCGCCATTTTGAGCCTGGCCTGTAATGGCTCCCATACGTTCAAGTATGATGCTCATGAATTTTCTGCTTGTTTGATTATCGTCAACCACCAGAACGTTTTTATTCCTGAGAAACAGACTGGCAGAGTAATTGACAGGCTTCTTTTCGGTAAAGAAATAATCCTCGAAAAAAGAACGTATATGTTCCCTTGTCAGGGGTAGTTCAATGTATCTGTTCATCCCTGCGCTCAATGCGCTCTCTTTGTGTTCCGGGTCATGATGAGAAGATATGCCGACAATAGGGGTCTCTTTATGGGTATCTCCGGCTTTCGACATGGAGAGTGATTCTTCTCGTATGCGTCGAGCTACGTCGTCTGCTTTCACTATGGGTATTTCCAGACTCAGCAGTATCAGATCGAATTTTTTTCGTGAAAGTAACGATAAGGTCTGAGCGCCGTTTTCAGTTTGCTCAACGCGACAGGGCCACTCTTTGAAATACTTTTCTGCAAGAACCCGGTTTGCAGGGTTATTATCCGCAAGCAGAATATTTTTTGTGCGAAGAACCTCTTTTTTCAGAAGCTCACTCTCTTTTGAGGTATAGTGTGGGAGGTAAATGGTGAATTCCGTCCACTCATGTTCTTTGGAATCGCATGTTATTGTGCCGCCCAATGCTGTGATGACACGCTTGCAAAACGCAAGACCAAGTCCAACACCTCCTTTTTTGCCTGACGTAAAGAAACTGTCGAATATTTTATCTCTTTTTGATGCGGGGATGCCGGGGCCGGTGTCAAAAATCCTGATAGCGTTGAGAACGGATCCGTTTTCAGTAGATACCTCAAGCTTGAAGCCGGGTTTGTTCTTATAGTACAGCGCATTTTTTATCAGGTTGAACAGTACGTAAATCAGCAGATCCTTGTCTCCGAAAAAGTCAAAATCATTTTTTGTAAGATTTTTTACGAGTTGACGGTCTTCCGGTGTGCTATAGCTGAAAGTGCTGATTGCTGTTTGAATGCTGTTTTTTACCGAAGTCCTCCTGAACGTTCCGGGGTCAACTGATTTTCCCTGCATTCCGGCAAGGATCGAATCAATGATTTTGTTGGCACGAAGAACGGTGTCCGAGCTCTCTTCCACAACATTATGCAGGCTTATCAGGCCTGATCTGCTGAGAGTATAGTCGGACGTTTTTGACGCATTGTCCGGTTTCTCTGGAAGTATGGACTGTACGGAGCCCATTGCATTGATGATCGAGTTGAGAGGGTTTCTCATTTCATGAGCTACACTGCCGCTCAGGCTCTGGAGCAGTGATATTTTCGTCAGGTGGGCGATGTTTTTTTTATGGCTGAAAATAATACTGCCGACAATGCCGAAAAGAAATAACGGGATATACGCAAGCTGGAAATGTGTATAGCCGATAGTGCCGTCCAGAAGATGGACAGTCAACATAGCAGAAACGTATGCGAACACTGTAAGCAGTGTAATGAGTAACCAGTCGTTAATCAATAAGATCAGCAGGAAAAGACCGGAAAGGGTGGACATTGCCCATATCATTGACCATTCGTTTTTCAGAAGCATAAAGCAGAAAAAGAATGGTATCATAACCCAGCAGGATATAATAAGATAAATTGAGAAATATGATTTGAGCCGGGACGGCAAACGGTGGTACAGCACCCAGGGGATGCTTAGGACGGCAACGAACAGACGAAAGAGCAGACTTTCAAATTCCTGAGGAAAAACATAAGACCATACAAAGTAAAACAAAGGGAATCCAACGAGCCCGAAAAGCCCCATTATGGGAATGTTAGGTTCTGCATATTCAAGAACATTCTGAGCCTTTTGCCAGATTTTTTCCTGAATTTTAGTAAGCCGCATCATCTAGCAGCATAACAGATTGGACCTTGTAGCATATACATTTTGCCATAGTTGACATCACGCTCTTCTCACAGAGGTAAAACTTTTCTGTAGAAACGAAGTTATAGGTTTGGCGTGCTTTTGGGGTGAAAAGAATCTGAAAACAACAGCAATTCTTTTATTGAAAATAGCTTCTTTGCTCTATATAAGATAGCGCATTGTGGCATTTGATTGTGAATATTTGGTGATAAAGTTGGTTTGTCTTCGATAAGTACTTATTATATAAAAGGTTGAAAATGCCTGATAGTTTTCTCATGCGAAGACGTAATTTAAAACAATGTCTGTAGTGTAAGTCTTGCTATGTCGGAAGAATTCAAGTCCGGGTGCCATGATCGGACGGTTACCCCCAAAACAGCCAGGTCTTTTCCGGATTTTGTCGAAAAGAAGCTTCAAGCATGTGAAGTAGAGACATTCAAACCGAGGAAGAACGGCAAGCCACTGGTGCTTGGTAACAGAGTACCGGGTTATGGATCTATTATTCTTCAGAGTAATGATTATCTGAATGTATCAAAACATCCCGATATAACCCGCGCACAGGTGTCAATGCTTGAAGATGTCGGGCGCGAGCTGGTTATGTCTGCGGTTTTTCTGCACGAGGGGAGTGATAAATCGAATTTTGAAAAGTCGATGGCCGGATTTGCCGGTTTTGAGAGTTCGGTTCTCTGCCAGTCGGGCTGGGCGGGAAATGTTGGGTTGATGCAGGTGATTGGCGATGAGGAGACCCCTGTCTACATTGATTTTTTTACCCATATGTCGCTCTGGGAAGGGATAAAAACCTGTGGCGCTACTCCTTATCCTTTCAGGCATAATGATGTGGGGCATATGGAAAGGCTGATCAGGGAGCATGGGCCGGGCATTGTTCTGGTTGATTCCCTGTACAGCACTATTGGAGATATTGCGCCGCTTCAGGATATCGTCGAGGTGGCTGAACGATATGGTTGCGTCTCGGTTATCGACGAGTCTCACTCGCTTGGTGTCTACGGAGACAAAGGCGCAGGTCTTGTCAGCCAGTTGGGATTGACTGATCGAGTGCATTTTATTACGGCAAGTCTTGCTAAAGCTTTTGCCGGGAGAGCAGGGATTATACTCTGTTCTGAGCATTTTGCCCACTATTATCCTTATCTGGCATATCCTGCAATTTTCAGTTCGGCTCTTCTTCCTCATGAGATTGCGGGCCTGCAGGCGACGCTTAAAGTCATCATGGAAGCTGATGATCGGAGAGCTGCTCTTCATGGACATTCTAAATTCCTGCGTGAAGGCCTTGATGTTCTCGGGTATGCTATTACGAGTCAGTCTCAGATCATCGCTATAGAAAGTGGTCTGGAGGGCGATACAGAAGTTTTCAGGGATGCTCTTGAAGAAAGAGATGTTTTTGGATCGGTATTCCTCACTCCCGCTACCCCGAAGAACCGTTCCCTTATGCGATTTTCCCTTCACAGTGGCTTGAAGAAGGATGAGCTTCAATATGTGCTGAATGTCTGCGATGAAATTCGTGACGAAGTCAACATGAGGGAGTGGAAATCCACGAAAAGAAAAGGGAGGTAAATAGCTGTTTTTCCGGATCAGGACTTTTTGCTGAACAGACTCATCAGCGTTGACAGGAGATTCTGTTTTGGTGCGCTTTTGACCGGCAGCCTTTCTTTTTCCCAACGAATGATGCCCTGTTCCAGATTGAAAACCCTCTGGTGGCCGTTATTCAAGAGAAGACGTGCGGCATACATACTTCGGTTTCCCCTTCTGCAGGCAACAATTACCTTTCGTTTTGCAGGTATTTCCTGCATTCTTTGTTCAAATCTGCTGAGGGGGATTTCGATGACGTCAGGGATGTCAAATGATATTCTGGCGATTTCACGCGGCTGGCGTACATCGACAAGCACAGCCCCTCTTTTCAGCATTGCATACGCGTTGGATGGGGTGACGTCTTTCACTTTGGCCATATTCTGTTTATTATCCGCTTTTCTCAGCGGAGAGGGTGGGATTCGAACCCACGGTACGAATTAACGCACAACGGTTTTCGAGACCGCCCGATTCAACCACTCTCGCACCTCTCCGATTACTACTCGCCTACCAGAAAATAACTATAGTGCCGACGTTACACCCTATCCTGTCTGCCAGAGAGGGTGGGATTGATGAAACGCAATTGCGTTTCACCCTTCGGGTTGGCCTGAAGGCCAATCATAGCAGCTTGCGCTGCTGTTCGAACCCACGGTACGAATTAACGCACAACGGTTTTCGAGACCGCCCGATTCAACCACTCTCGCACCTCTCCATGGCTGTATCCCTAAAATAGAAAAAGCCTCTGAAAATGAGGCTTTTATTATGAGCGGGAAACGAGACTCGAACTCGCGACCCCAACCTTGGCAAGGTTGTGCTCTACCAACTGAGCTATTCCCGCTTGAGGAGTTGTAATTATAAGGCTTTCAGTATTTTTCTCCAAGATTTTTCTTGAAAATAATATTTACGGATTCCCGTTTTTTTTGCCGAAAGACGGGTAAACATGCAGGCTTAACCCTGCTTTTCTCTCTTCTTGCTTACTGCCAACTGAAGACCGCCGACCGGTCTCTCAATAGCTCGATAGCTCAATAGCTCGATAGCTCAATAGCTCGATAGCTCAATAGCTCAATAGCTCAACAGCTCGACAATTCAACAGCTCAACAATTCAACATCTCAACATCTCACCACTCTTCTCACTTCAGTTCGAGACGGTTCATAATGGTTTCCATATCCTTGTCGCCTCTGCCGGACAGGTTGACGATCAGCATGCTTTCTTTGGGCATTTCTGCCGCACGAACGGTTGCATAGTGAACGGCATGTGCTGATTCCAGGGCGCATATGATCCCTTCTTTTTCTGCAAGCAGTCTCAGGGCTTCAAGTGCCTGGGTATCGGTGGCTGATGTGTAATGAACGATGCCGAGTTCCTGCAGATGGCAGTGTTCCGGTCCAACGCCGGGGTAGTCAAGTCCGGCAGATATCGAGTGTGCTTCGCTGACCTGGCCGAAGTCATCCTGCAGGATTTTCATCATTGCCCCGTGGAGCACTCCTTTTTTTCCTTTGGTCAGGGAGGCGGCATGTAAGGCTTCAAGTCCTTCACCGGCGGCTTCTACGCCGACCATTTCAATATCCCCGGCAGAATCCAGAAATGCATAGAACATCCCGATCGCATTGCTGCCACCGCCTACGCACGCGGTGATGACATCCGGAAGTCTCCCGGTCTGCTCAAGTATCTGCTGTCTGGTTTCACGGCCGATGACCGCCTGGAAATCCCTGACCATCATGGGATAGGGGTGCATGCCGACGACAGATCCTATGATATAGAAGGTCTCCTCAGGATTGTTGATCCAGTCGCGAATAGCTTCACTGGTGGCGTCCTTGAGCGTTTTTGTGCCGTTTTCGACCGGGCGCACCTCTGCTCCGAGCAGCTTCATTCGGGCAACGTTAGGGGCCTGTCGTCTGATATCCTCCGCGCCCATGTACACAATACAGTCTAAATCGAAGAGAGCACATACCGTAGCGGTTGCTACGCCATGCTGGCCGGCGCCGGTTTCGGCAATGATCCTTTTTTTTCCCATTCGCCTTGCCAGAAGAGCCTGGCCGAGAGCATTGTTGATCTTATGTGCTCCGGTATGGCACAGATCCTCACGTTTCAGGTATATCTGCGCTCCTCCGATATGTCTGCTCAGATGTTCAGCGTGGTAGAGCGGTGTCGGTCGACCTACATAGTGACGGAGAAGCTTCTCGTATTCATTCCAGAAAGCCTGATCTTCTTTTGCTTTTTTGTATTCGTCTTCAAGGTCCGAGGCGTTTTTGATAAGGGTTTCCGGGATGAACTTTCCTCCATATTTCCCGAAGTGTCCTGTGTCGTCAGGGGCAGTATATACTGACTGTGTCATTCCTGGTGTGATAGTTACTTGTGTTGAGTGCACTGGTTCAAGGTGTCAGCCGGTGTTGTCTCTTTGCTGTAAATAACGTGCAGCAGTTAGAGAACAGCTTGGGTATAGAATACTAAAATACTATATATTTAGTGTTTTCTTGAGTAACTCCCTGGAAAAAGACAACCCTTTCAAGCAGGAGCAGATTCAGCGTGTCGCTTTCAGAACGATTCACAAAGAGGATTGCCGGCATACCGGTTTTGCTGATAGCTTTTGCTTTTTCTCTGCCGGCATACCTCTTTGCCCTCCCCGATGAGACAGCATCTGATGGTGCTGAACGCAGAGGGGCGAGCGAGCCCGACACAGCAATTGTCTATACCGCGAGGGATTCGCTTGTCTATAACATCGGTGAGCGGACCATGGAGCTTTGGGGCAAGGCCTCCATTGCCTATGAGGACATGAAACTGGATGCTCCGAGGATTCTTGTAGACTACAGTACTTCCGTTTTTGATGCCTTTGCGTCAAAAGATTCCCTTGGAGAGTATTCAGAGCTTCCCGTGTTCGTTGACAAAGACGGTGGTTTCGAGGCTGAGCATATGAAGTACAACTATGCGACGAGAAGGGGAAGGACTCTCAATGTGTCATCGGAAATCAAAGAAGGCTACTATACCGGAGCCAATGTCAAACGGCTGGAAACAGGAGAGTTGTATATCAGGGACGGCATCTATACAACCTGTCCGAAAGATGATCCTGATTTCTGGTTTTATGGCAGGGATATGAAGATCATTCCCGGTGATAAAGTTGTCGCCAGACCACTGATACTCTATATACGGCCGAAACCGTTTTCCTGGCGGATGCCCGCGATTCCTCTTGTTCCGTTGCCGTTTATGTTTCTTCCGATAAAAAGCGAGCGTACTTCAGGGTTTCTCGTTCCAAAGTTCAGCGAGGACGACCGGGGGATATATTTTTCCAACCTCGGTTATTTCTGGGCATTCGATGATTATATGGATCTTCGCCTTGAAAGCGATCTTTCCTTTAACGGAAGCTGGAGGCTCGGGGAGCGGTTCAGGTACAGTAAAAGATATCTTTTTGACGGTTATCTTGAAGGGGAGTATGAGCGATATCGCCTCTCTCATCCCGATGATCCGGATTTTGTCGACTACGATAACTGGAATGTCAAGCTCGTGCATCACCACCGGTTTGATCCTGACACAAGACTGGATCTGAATCTGATGTATCAGGGAGGGCAGCGCTATTACGATATCAACTCTATCAACCCTGAATCGATTATCAACGAGCAGGCCAACTCCTATGCATCGTTTTCAAAGCGCTTCAATGAGGGTCGAAGCAGTCTGACTGCGGCTTACCAGCGATCTCAGGACCTCAGGGATGATGATCTTACGCAATCGGTCAGTGCCTCATACTATCAGGAGCGTATCTATCCCTTCAGAGAGGAAGCCGGTTTGACAGATGACTGGAAATCGCGTTTGTCCCTAACTCCTCGCGCTTCGGCCTATGCCGAGTATGCAACAATAGACAATCTTCACTACAGTGACTATACGGGTGAAGCCGGTCTGCGCCTGGCATACCAGCAGGAATTCGGGCAGGGATACAAGGTGAACTTGTCACAGAGGGTGAATCTTGAGGGTAAAATTGACAATAATCCCCTTGATGATGATCGTTGGGGCGCAAGGCTTGAAATCCCTTTCAGCTTTCAGTCAACCCTTTTCAAATACTTTAATGTCAACGGCAGCTTTACCATAGACAATTACTATGTAGACAGCTTTGTAGACCAATACTATGACCCGGTTTCTGATGAGGTCGTGACCGAGACGCAGCATGACCCGAGGCATTTTTCTACCTATTCACTGGATCTTGACGCCCAAACCAGGCTGTACGGCACGGTATATTCACGAATGCTTGAAGACATAGCAGGGATAAAGGCGTTGCGGCACACGGTCATCCCGAATATTTCCTTCTCATATAATCCGGATTTTACGGGTGACAATCATGATTATTACGGCACCTACATTGACGCTTTAAACCAGCCGATACGCTATAACCGGTTTCAGAATGCGCTCTATAACAATGTATTTGCCGAAAAGAGCGCGATCGGCATATCGGTGCAAAATCTGTTACAGGCGAAGCTGAAGGGAAAGCTGCTTCCTTCCGGGGATATGGTTTCCGATGACAGGATAGTTCAGCTTCTTTCGCTGACGGCCTCAACGAGTTACAATTTTGCCGCGGATTCACTGAAACTTGCTCCTTTAACGGTGTCGGCATCGAGTAACGCTCTGGCTCCCAACCTGATGTTGCGCGCAGGCGCCACCTATGATTATTACGGTTTTGATCCTGTTACCGGAGAACGTGTTGCTACACCGAATATGGATCAAGGCGGAGGGTTCTTACGTTTTGTGCAGGGATTTGTCAATATGAGCCTCAGCCTGAGTGGTCATATTACAAGCGATGGGCCCGACAGTGGTCAGGAGGACCAGCAGGAATCAGTCAAGGTTTCAGCTGACGATTACAGTGATGTAAAGGTGGAAAAAGCCATCTATAAGGAGCGGTATGATCATGATGCATATCGATATGCGGATTCAAGACTGCCCTGGCAGTTGCGGCTTTCGCTCTATCTGAATTCAAGCAGATATGAACCCCTTGAGCCGGCAACCACGACAGCCTTGTTGAATACCTCTGCCAGAGTCTCTCTTACCGATGTTTGGCAGCTTGGGCTCAATACCGGCTATGATATTGAAAACCAGGAATTCATTTATCCCCAGATTAATCTCTATGGTGATTTCAAGTGCTGGGATGTGAGCCTGCAGTGGGTTCCGAGCGGAGAGTACCGGAGCTATTTCTTTCAGATCGGCATCAAAGCTCCGCATTTGCAGGATATCAGATTCCGTCAGAGCAGAAGACTCGACAATCAGTCGTGAGAGACGGAACGTGTTCAGGTGGCGCAGGCATCCAGGGGTTTTCCGGGACGCGGGTCAGAACTCATGCTCCAGAATGTATGCCAATCGCGCGTTAAATGTCTCATGAGCGTCATGATGGATACAGTGCGATGCTTCCGGTATGATAAATGCACCGGCCTGCGGCAGGAGTTCCTGAAATTCAGGGATGATTTTATGCGGCGGCAGCGCACTGTCCTCGGCTCCCCACAACAGGAAGGCTTTGTTTCTGTAGTGACAGGGTTTGGGAAGATGTTCAAGAGAAAAGTCATTGGGTCTTCTGGACGGTGAGAGATAGGACCAGGCAGCCCCTTTGTCCAGAAGCGGTTTGGTGAACTGCTTGATGAGCCGCAGGTCAACTTTTTTCTGGTTGTAGTAGGTCGGTGTGAGACTCTGGCTGACACCGACAGGATTTGCGAACGCCGCAAACATGACTTCACCGATAACCGGTGAAGCAATCAGGCCGAAAAGAGCTTTGGCCATAGGGTCCATGGTGTCGCCGAAAAGACCTGAAGGGTTAGCAAGCACCAGCCCTTTCACGACGTCAGGGTTTTCATGGGCGAAGTAGAGGCCTGATGCGCCGCCCATAGAGTGCCCGATAAGAACGACACTGTCAATTTTCATATACTTGAGGAATAGCCGGATCTGTGAAGCGAAGAGAGCAAGGCTGTATCTGACGTTAGGCTTTTCAGACATGCCGAAGCCTAACAGGTCGATAGCGAGTATGTGATAGTTGTCGGCGAATTCAGGAATATTCTCGTCCCAGTGTTCCAGCATTCCCCCATATCCGTGAACAAACAAAAGTGATGGCCTGTCCGGTGATGACTGACCGAACTCCCGGTATCGTATTCGAGCAGTTTTTCCCTTTTCATATTTCCAGTCCAGAAAAAGGTCTGTTGAAAGATGATTCATGATACAGTTCTCGATGTCAGAAGGTTTTTTGCCTGTTTATTAGGTGGAACTGATATATAGTAAAATATACAGGTCAATTAATGAAATTTTTGTTAAATTGGTTAAAAATTGTCCGGTTTTCGTAACTACTAATATGTAGACAATAATGCTGCAAGTATCGAGAAAATTTGAGTATGGTCTCCATGCTGTTGTGTATCTGGCGCGCAGGGAGTCTGGAGAGGTTGTTACGGTCAAGGAGATGGCAGCGGATATAGGTTTTTCACAGGAATTTCTGGCAAAAGCCTTGCAGCAGCTCAAAAAAGCGGGCATTGTTCTATCGGTTCAGGGAGTAAAAGGCGGATACAGACTTGCCGGTTTGCCTGAAGAGATTACCATTTCTGATATTGCAAGGGCGATAGAAGGCCCTCCCCGCCTTATGCGGTGCTCGTCTGAACGTGGAAAGTGTGAAATAGTGAGCTCATGTTCTAATCGCAGCACCATGTTCAAGCTTGAAAAAAACATCGATGCGCTTATGGCAGACACAAAGGTTTCCGCTCTTCTGTAATTCAGGAAAGAAGACGTATTGCATGAGTTTCAGGTGTTTTCACGCCATGATAATCCTCGTTGTGTTATCCGCTGTTTTCTGTTAGATTGCTGTCCACTATTTCATCCGCTCATGGGTTGGCGTTTCCAGTCGACGCTGCCATTCAATCATTGTTATAGAGCAGAACGTGATGCAGAAAAAGAGAGCTGTTTCGGGAGAAGACCTGTCCCTTCCCGATATTGTTATGAAAGGAGTCAGTACACATAACCTGAAGAATATATCTGTACGGATTCCCAGAAATAAATTTGTCGTCATTACCGGGGTCAGCGGTTCGGGGAAATCAAGTCTTGCCTTCGATACTCTTTACGCTGAAGGACATCGAAGGTATGTTGAGTCACTCTCCGCATATATTCGCCAGTTTCTGGAACGAATGCCCAGGCCGGATATCGCATCGATAGAAGGAATCGCCCCCGCGATTGCCATTGAACAAAAAGCTATCCCCAAAAATCCGCGTTCGACAGTAGGTACCGTTTCGGAAATCTATGATTATCTCAGGTTGCTTTTTGCCCGGATAGGAAAGATCTATTCTGAGGATACCAATGAGCTCGTGCTGAAACACGCGCCTGAAGATGTCGGCATTCAGGCAGACTTTCTCGAGAAAGGAACCCGTTTTTTTGTCGGTTTTCCCTTTCCGTGTCATACAGATGTTGCCCGGCACCGTTGTCCGGTTGATGAGGAATTGCAGAATCTTCTGCAGAAAGGCTTTTTTCGTCTGATATACCAGGACAAGGTGCTCGACATCAATGACGTTTCGGTTCGTGAGCGCATTGCCGGTATGCGTGCCGATGAGATATCGGAGGTTCTTGTACTTGTCGACCGGTTCAAGGCTGTTGGAGATGAAAAAACAATGAGCAGGGTGTCCCAGGCGGCTGAAATCAGTTTCAACGAGTCGAGCGGATACGCCGTGCTGAAAGTTGCAGGCGGCAAGACCTTTCGTTTCAGCGACCGTCTTGAATTGAACGGCGTTGAATATCAGGATCCTGCACCGCAGCTTTTTGCCTTTAATTCCCCGCTCGGAGCATGTCCGGAGTGTCAGGGTTTCGGAAGACTTGCAGGCATTGACGAAGATGCGGTAGTGCCGAACAGATCGTTGAGTCTTGCAGAAGGGGCCATTGCATGCTGGAACTCGGAGAAGTACCGCAGACATCTCAGAAAGCTGCTTGAGATCGCCCGGGAGGCCGGGATTCCTGTTGACCGGCCCTACGAGAAGCTGTCCCATGTTCATAAGGATCTCATCTGGAAGGGCATAAAACGGAAGGGATACAAGGGTATCCGGCCTTTTTTTGCAGAAATAGAAAAGGACGCGGGATATAAAATGCATCTGCGGGTTTTTCTCAGCCGATACAGGGGATATGCTGTCTGTACTGCTTGTGAAGGTAGCAGGGTAAAGCCGGAAGCGAGGTGTGTGCGGGTTTCCGGTAAAAACATCGGTGAAGTCAGCAGGATGAACCTTGCGGAAGCTCACGGTTTTTTCAGTGATCTCGCTATATCTCCATTCGACAGAAAGGTTGCGGGAGCTGTCCTGCTTGAAATTCAGAAACGCCTGAGATATATGCTCGATGTCGGTCTTGACTATCTGACTCTTGACCGGCTGACCCATACGTTGAGCGGAGGGGAGTTTCAGCGGATCAACCTCTCAACCTCTCTCGGATCACCTCTTGTCGGAGCGATGTATATTCTTGACGAACCAAGTATCGGCCTGCATCAGAGCGACTCGGCACGGTTGATCGGTTTGTTGAAGCGGTTACGTGATCTTGGAAATACGGTGATTGTTGTCGAGCATGACAGGGAGATTATGGAAGAGGCGGACGAAATAATAGATCTTGGCCCGAAAGCCGGAAGGATGGGAGGGGAGGTTGTTTTTCATGGAACGCCTGACGCTCTGCTCGAAACCGGAAATTCTCTCACGGCAGAGTATCTTACCGGAAGAAAAATCATACCTGTTCCATCAAAAAGGCGTGAGCCTGATTTTTCACGATGCATCGTGGTCACCGGCGCCATGCAGAACAATCTCAAGAGTATCGATGTCCGGTTTCCACTGGGGATCATGACCTGTGTGACCGGTGTCAGCGGCTCGGGTAAGTCAACGCTTGTCAATGATATTCTTAACAAAGGGATTGTCCGGGCAAAAGAACATTCAGGAGAAAAAGCCGGAACCCACCGTCTTATTACCGGAACGGAGCTGGTGCAAGCTGTTGAGCATGTAGACCAGTCACCGATCGGCAAGTCAAGCAGAAGCAACCCTGTGACCTATCTGAAGATTTTTGATGATATCCGGAGCCTGTTTTCCCGGACAAGAGACGCCAGATCAAGAGGATGGAAACAGGGATACTTTTCATTTAATATTCCTGGTGGTCGTTGTGAAGCCTGTGCCGGAGAAGGTACAGTCCGCATTGAGATGCAGTTTCTGGCCGATATCGAAGCCGTATGCGAAGAGTGCGGGGGTAAACGCTATAAAAGCGATACACTTGATATTCGCTTCAAGGGATTATCCATCTCTGACGTTCTGGAGCTCACCGTGGAGGAGGCTCTGGATGTTTTTTCTTCTGAAAAAAACATTCTTCGCAAGCTCAAAGTTCTCGATGAGGTCGGGCTTGGCTACATCCGTCTGGGCCAGTCATCCAACACGCTTTCCGGAGGAGAAGCGCAGCGGCTCAAGCTGGCTTTTTTTATCGCGAAGGCTGATGTGGAACACACGCTCTTTATTTTTGACGAACCGACGACAGGGCTTCATTTTGAGGATATTCTTAAACTGATTGACTGTTTTGAACGGCTTCTGGCACAGAACAACTCGCTGGTGATCATTGAGCACAATCCGGACATTATTAAACAGGCCGACTGGGTGATTGATCTCGGCCCCGGCGCCGGAGACAAGGGTGGGGAAGTTGTTGCAGAAGGAACGCCTGAATCGATATGCGGAAATTCAGCGTCTCTTACCGGACTTCATCTGAAGCCCTGGCTTGAAGGAGGGGAGTGAGAGACGAGTGACAAGAAACAAGTGACAAGTGACGAGTAGGGAAGAAACAGGTTTTTTTTCTCGTCACTCGTCACTCGTCACTCGTCACTCGTTACGTTATTTTTCAAAGTTGTGATCAGGAGGGTCGTCTTCAAGTGCTCCTCCGTGCAGTCTTATGTGTGGAAAATGAGATGTGGAGGTTCTTTCAACCCATACGTCCCCTCCCTGTTCCGCGATTTTTTCATTTTCAGCCACTGAAAGCCTGTTTTTTGCAAGGGCGATAATTTCCGAAAGAATCTCCCCTCCTGAACGATCCTTCCCGGTTGCGGTATTGTCGCTCATTTTCGACAGAATGCTTTCATATTTTTCTTCCGTGATTTTTCCTATGGTGCTGTAGAGTTTTTCATTATCCATGAATACAAGGTGTTGTTAGTCGTAATTTGCTATAATAAAATGATATAGCCTGCGTTTTCGTTCCCTCGCATGCAGGAGAAAATTATTTGGCAGGAATGAATATTTTTCTCATATTTGGTTGTTGTTAGCACTCGGTGTTGTAGAGTGCTAACAACGGGTGGAAGAACGTTTCCACTAAAAGATAAGTATAACGAACATTTGTATTCTATAAACTAAACTGACGAAGGAAAGATGAATTTAAAACCTTTAGCTGACCGAGTAATCGTTAAGCCAGCGCCAGCAGAGGAGAAGACCAAAGGCGGACTTTACATTCCAGATACCGGTAAAGAAAAACCTCAGTATGGTGAGGTCGTTGCTGTAGGAGCCGGTAAGGTTGCCGACAGTGGTCAGCTTCTTGAAATGCAGGTTGCTGTTGGAAATAAAGTACTGTACGGTAAATACTCAGGCACAGAAGTGGCTGTAGAAGGTGAAGACTATCTCATTATGCGTGAGTCTGATATCTTTGCCATTCTTGACTGATTTTTTCAGAACATTCAATTAAAAATATTTCTCAGGAGGAACATTACACAATGAGTGCAAAAGATATTCTCTTTGACGCATCGGCCAGAGCAAAGCTCAAAGTCGGCGTCGACAAACTCGCAGATGCTGTTAAGGTAACTCTCGGCCCGGCCGGTCGAAATGTTCTTATCGACAAAAAATTTGGTGCACCCACTTCAACCAAAGACGGTGTCACTGTTGCAAAAGAGATCGAGCTTGAGGATTCCTTTGAAAATATGGGAGCCCAGATGGTTCGTGAAGTATCCTCGAAAACAAGTGATGTCGCTGGTGACGGCACAACCACAGCTACGGTTCTCGCTCAGGCGATCTACCGTGAAGGGTTGAAAAACGTTGCTGCCGGCGCACGTCCGATCGATCTTAAAAGAGGTATAGACAAGGCTGTAAAAGAGGTGATCGGTGAGCTGAGAACTATCAGCAACGATATTTCCGGAAAAATAGAGATTGCCCAGGTTGGAACCATCTCTGCCAACAACGATCCTGAAATCGGTCAGTTGATAGCTGATGCGATGGAAAAGGTGGGCAAGGACGGCGTCATTACCGTTGAAGAAGCCAAGGGTATGGATACCGAGTTGAAAGTTGTGGAAGGTATGCAGTTCGACCGCGGCTACCTCTCTCCGTACTTTGTGACCAATTCCGAGAAGATGGATGCCGAGCTTGAAGATCCCTATATCCTCATCCATGACAAGAAGATCAGCAACATGAAAGATCTTCTCCCGATTCTCGAGAAAACCGCCCAGTCAGGACGGCCTTTGATGATCATCTCGGAGGACATCGAGGGTGAAGCACTTGCTACGCTCGTCGTCAATAAACTTCGCGGAACCCTTAAAGTCTGTGCCGTTAAAGCACCGGGCTTCGGTGACCGTCGTAAAGCCATGCTTGAGGATATCGCTATTCTTACCGGTGGAACCGTTATCTCTGAGGAAAAAGGCTACAAACTCGAGAACGCCACGATCTCCTACCTCGGTCAGGCAGCTACTGTCACGGTAGACAAAGACAATACAACTATTGTTGAAGGTAAGGGACAGGCTGACGATATCAAGGCACGCATCAACGAAATCAAAAATCAGATCGATGCGTCCACTTCCGATTATGATACTGAAAAGCTTCAGGAGCGTCTTGCAAAGCTTTCAGGCGGCGTTGCTGTTATCAATATCGGCGCTTCGACTGAAGTTGAGATGAAAGAGAAAAAAGCTCGTGTTGAAGATGCTCTGCACGCTACTCGTGCAGCTGTTCAGGAAGGCATTGTCGCCGGCGGCGGTGTTGCTCTGATTCGCGCGGCAAAAGGACTCGACAATGTGCAGCCGGAAAACGAAGATCAGAAAACCGGTGTGGAAATTGTTCGTCGTGCTCTTGAAGAACCTCTGCGTCAGATCGTTGCAAATACCGGCACAACCGATGGTGCTGTTGTTGTCGAAAGGGTAAAGCAGGGTGAAGGCGACTTTGGTTTCAATGCCAGAACAGAGGAATATGAGAAGATGACGGAAGCAGGAGTTGTTGATCCTACCAAGGTGACAAGGACAGCTCTTGAAAACGCCGCTTCGGTCGCAGGAATTCTCCTGACCACTGAAGCAGCTATCACCGACATCAAGGAAGAAGGAGGCGATATGCCTGCTATGCCTCCGGGCGGCATGGGCGGCATGGGTGGCATGGGCGGTATGATGTAAGCCATCTGTCTTCCTGTAGTTACTTTACGCTGTCCCGGCATACACCGGGGCAGCTTTTTTTTTGATAAAATCGCTACTTTGCGCTATATCACTATCAGGATGACGTTACGCATCAGCAGAAACGCTCATTTCAGGTTTTATCAATCCGAAGTTAGAGAGAAGCAATGAGAGCCGTAGTGTTGATCAGTGGAGGTATGGACAGTCTTGTGGTTGCAGCTCAGGCCAGGGCTCTTGGGTATGAACTTGCCGCAATGCATGTCAATTACGGCCAGCGTACCTGGCAGAAAGAACTGACCGCATTCAGGCGGATATGCAGTCACTATGCAATAGAGCGTAAGCTGGAGGTTGACGCCGCCTATCTTGAACATATCGGGGGCTCCTCGTTGACAGACAGCTCAATTCCTGTAGAGCAGGCTGATCTGCAAACCGTTGCAATACCTTCGAGTTATGTGCCTTTCAGAAATGCGAGCTTTCTTTCCATGGCAGTGAGCTGGTCAGAGGTGATTGGGGCCGAAAGAATTTTTATCGGTGCGGTGGAAGAGGACTCTTCAGGGTATCCGGATTGCCGCAAGATCTTTTACGATGCTTTCAACAAGGTTATCGAACTCGGGACAAAACCGGAAACAACAATAGAAATACGTACACCGCTGATAGATCTTCAAAAATCGGAAATCGTGAGAAAAGGCGTCGAACTCGATGTCCCGTTTTTTCACAGCTGGTCGTGTTACAAGAGCGAGGGAAAAGCCTGTGGCCTTTGCGACAGCTGTGCCCGCAGACTACGGGCGTTCCAGCTGGTGGGGCTGGACGACCCGATTGATTATGAAGTCCGCCCTGACTATATTTAACGGCTTCCTGAAACAACTGTTGTCTGCTGCACATCGTCGGCAGCGCTTTTTTTCACTATTCAATCATTATCTACAGCATGAAATCAGTAAAAACATTGCCGGCGGTAACTGCGGGTGATGAAGAACGGTTGAAGCTCTCCTTCGGTTTGATGGCGCTCATCTGGATTACCGGTCTCATCGGACATTTTACTCCTCTCATGGAATGGCCCGCGCTTTTTCTCTATCTTATCGGTTCTATCGGGCTTGTTCTCTACAGAGGCGTCTCCCGTGATGAATGGCAGAAGATGTTCCTTACAGGAGGAAACCTGAAAAAATCGCTTTTTTGGGGCGCGATAGCAGGGGGCGTACTGTTTTTGATGGATATCATGAATACCGTGATGTATTACAAGAACGGTGGGGGACCCATGGCTGAAATGGAGATTCTGCTCGTCGGGAGGTCGCTTGTTTTTCTCTTTCCTCTGCTGATTCTCGCCGAAGAGTTTCTGTGGAGGGGTATCATGTTTTCCTCGATGATCCAGAGGGGCGTCAACGGTCATCTTACGGTATTTCTTACAGCCATCTTCTATACGTTCAATCATTTTGCTGTGGCTCCCGTTGGTATGTTTGAACGTGCCCTGATGGCTATGATGGCTTTTCCTATTGGTATTGTGGGTGGTTATATCGTTCTGAAAAGCAAAAATATTTGGGGTAGTGTTCTGCTGCACGCAATTACCATGATTTCCATGCTGCTTGATATTGTTGTCATTCCAAAACTTCTTTTCGGATAATTTTCTGCAGGCATACCTATGGCGCAAAACAGAGTTTCCCGTTTAATGCAGGAGGATCGAAAATTCCTCATTGCCTACTATATGCCGGAGTTTCCTCTTCCCGGATCAACACTTCCCGTTCTTGAGGCTTTGCAGAAGAGCGGGGTTGATATCATTGAGCTTGGAATGCCCTATTCCGATCCTATTGGCGACGGCCCTGTCATTCAGGATGCTGCTCACACGGCGATAGGTAACGGTGTCCATATTGCTGGTATTCTTGACCTGGTGAGAAAGGCCAGGGCAGGGGAGGGGTGTGAAAAGATCACCGTTCCTCTTCTGCTCATGGGTTATTGCAGTCCCCTTATCGCCTATGGCGGGGATTGCTTTCTCAGTGATGCTTCAGAAGCCGGAGTGGACGGTTTGCTGATTCCCGATCTGCCGCCGGAGGAAGCCGAAGATTTTCTTTTCAGGGCCAGGGGATTCGGGCTTTCCGTGATCTTTTTCATTTCGCCGGAGACTCCTCCTGAACGCATAGGGATGATCGATGGTTTATCCACGGACTTTTCCTACTGTTTTGCGGTCAATGCGACTACCGGCACAGCGAAACTTGCCGGTGCAGACAGCGAAAGGGATATTGAAAGCTATCTGCGCAGAGTCAGGGAGCATACAAAAAAGAAATTTGTTGTCGGTTTTGGAATAAAGGACAGGGCACGTGTGGAAAAGATGTGGAACCTTGCCGATGGTGCGGTTGTCGGAACCGCGCTTCTCCAGGCCATCAGGAATGCTTCAACCCCTGAGGAGGTTGCCCTTATGACGGCTGAATTCTGGAAGACACTCAAGTCTTAAGAGGAACGGGTGATCGTGAACAATGAAATGCCCTCTGTTGAGATAATTATTCCTCATTACAGAGGGATCGAGATGCTCGAACGCTGTCTCAACTCCCTTGCTGAGACCTCCTATCCTGCAATGAGCATCTGTATTGTGGATAACGCAAGCGGCGAGAAAGAGGCGATTTCAGGGCTGAAAGGAACGTTCGAAGCCCTGCGGGTGGTCTCACTGCCGTCAAATCGAGGCTATGCGGGAGGATGCAACAGTGCTCTTTTTTCTTCAACCTCCACCTACGTGGTGTTTCTGAACGATGATACCGTTGTCGATCCATCCTGGCTTTCCTGCCTTGTTAACGCAGCCGAGGAGGACTGCGGTATCTCCGCACTTCAGCCGAAAATCCTTTCATTGCCCGCACAGCGCAGCGGAAAAAAGGTTTTTGATTATGCCGGGGGGGCAGGAGGGCTCATCGACAGGCTCGGTTATCCCTACTGCTATGGCCGGACAGGCGCTCACACTGAACAGGATAACGGTCAGTATGACCGGGCGGGTGATATTTTCTGGGCTTCAGGTGTTGCCCTCTTCGCACGCAGGGATTGTGTTACGAATCTCGGCGGTTTTGACGAGGATTTTTTCATGCATATGGAGGAGATAGATCTCTGCTGGCGTATGCGCCTTCAGGGTCAGCGAATCGTTTCGGTACCCTCTGCCGTGGTCTATCACGAAGGCGGAGCCTCTCTTGCGGAAGGCTCCGCTGAAAAAATATATCTGAACCATCGTAACAATATGGTTATGCTTCTGAAAAACAGGAGCAGTGCCGCGCTCTTCATCGTTTTTCCTTTGCGTCTGCTTCTCGAATGCGCTGCAGCAGTCCTCTATCTTTCAACTGGAAGGCAGAGGATACAACGGGCGATAAGTGTATTTCGCGCTTTGTTCGACAATCTGAGGTGTTTGCCTGATATTTTCAGAAAACGTCGAGCGGTTCAAGCCATGAGGAGGGTCGCTGACCCCGTGATTTTCCGTGACGCCCCGGTATCGATTGTTCTCGGAAATATGACTTCTTTTCGAAACGCGCAAAGAAGGACAGCATAGGGCACCGCTATTACTTGTCGTGAGCGAGCTGAAGACAAGGCGGACGAGCACAGAAACCGGAGTGTACACAGAGTACATGAGGATTTCGAGCACCGACCAACGAAGTATTCGGATCGTGCAACAAAGTAATCGAGGAGCCCCATAGTTCGGCTTGCCATCCCGCTGCTGCTGCACGCGGTCGATGTTTCAGCGTTTTTTCAGATGCCCCCACGCTATCATGTCCTCAACAGATTCCAGGATGCTCTCTTTGGAGGGTCTGAAATGAACTCCAAGATCACGAATGATTTTAGCGTTATCATACCGAATGGTGTTGCCGAGATGTGTTCGAAGGTACATTCCTGTATCCCTGGGCCGGGTGTAGGAAAGCAGTTTGACCAGCATGCTTCCGGCTTTTCCGGTCAGATCAATCCGGGGAAGGCTGAACGAGCGTTCATACCCCCCTTCACGAAGAATGTCGACAAGCTCCCGCATATGCAGCGAGTCGCCTGCGCAGAGATATCTGCCTTCAGCTTCCGGTTTTTCCATTGCCAGGACGTGAGCGGCAGCAACGTCCCGGACGTCGACAAAACCCCAGTTCAGATCCAGAATTCCGGGATAGACGCCGGTCATGATGTCCCGGATCATCAGGTTTGTCGTGTTTGCCGAGGGCGTCAGTGAGGGACCGGTAACCATGAAAGGATTGATAACCACCAGATCGAATGCAGGATGACGGCTTTTCATAAATTCCCATGCCGACCGCTCAGCCATTGTTTTGGAGTAGTGGTAGGGGTTGCGTTTCAGAGAGGATCTCACGTTCCAGTCGTTTTCAGTCAGGACGATGTTCGAATCAGGTTCATCCGTGACGGCAGCGACAGACGATGTCAGAACGACACGCCGAACGGAATCAGAACGCCGACAGGCCTCAAGAACATTTTCGGTGCCGATAACTGCGGGCTGGAAGAGGTCTTTTTCAGGGTCCTGTACATTGATGACATACGGGCTTGCTGTATGGATAACCGCCTGGCAGCCATCAACCGCGTTGTTGAAAGAATCTTTTGCAAGCAGGTCTGACTCGAAAAGATCGAGCTGTTCATTGACGGCCGCAAGTTCAGCAAGCCAGGGAACCTTTTCAAGACGGCTCAAATGGCGAACGGTTCCGTTTACCCGGTAGCCTTTTTCAAGCAGTGACATGATAATGTGGGAAGCGATAAAGCCGGTCACACCGGTCACGCATATGGATTTCTGGTTTGACATATTCTGCGGGGAATGTTGTGGTGCATGTTTTCTCTACTGTCTGAAGCGGTCCCGGTCAGTCTGTCGGGCTGATGCTGTTCTTCTCGTCTGCCTCGGCAAGTTCTCTGATTGCCCTCAATATGGTCGGCAGATCCTGGTGCTGAACAAAACTCACCAGAAAAGGCGGTGCGAAAAAACGAGGCTTCAGTAATGCCTGCCAGCTGAGAAATGTAGCGCTTCCGTCTTCAGACGGTTCAAAATGCCACTCTCCACGATAGACTGAAAACTCGCCCTCGAGGATTTCGAAAGAGAGGCTTCGGGGAAAAAATTCTTTAACGCTCAGAACGATAGCAACGGATTTTTCAATAAAAAAAATGCCGCTTCTGCCGGTTTGGGCTATAATTTTCTCATCACCGTTGTCTTCGACCAATCTGCTTTCGACAACTTTGGGGATTTTTTCGCTGAGATTATTGTAGTCGGTTAGAATTGCCCAGATGGTTTCAGGACGGGCAGCCACGAAAACAGCTCCTGACGCATTGATGATATCATTTTCAAGGTATGCGATAGTGATGAGCGTTTCACCGTCACGCAGCTTTTGACGGTTGGCTTCGGATATGCTTCTGTTGCTATTATCCATGCTGGTCAGAACCGTCTTCACTGATGGATGTGGCTGTTTCTGATTCGCTCAGTTCCCTGATGGTTTCGAGCAGTTCGCGAAGATCTCTTTTCTGGACGGCATCAACAATAAAATCCGGTGCGGAAAAGTCGGGGTTTACTTGTGCCGACCACACAAGAAAGGTGCCGTTTCGACTTTTATCAGGCGTCAGTACCCATTTCCCGTTGAAGGTTTTGAAGTCTCCGCTGATCAACTCAAAAGAGAGCGTTTCGGGAAAGTTTTCGGTAATTGTCATTCGGGTGCTGAACTTGATTTTTATGAAGAGAACACCTGTTTTACTTGTTTGATCGATGATTTTGATGTTGCCTTTGTCTTCCACCACCCTGCTTTCCCTGACCCTGGGCATCGTATGGGCGAGATTGTTGTAATCGGTGATGATATTCCAGATGGTCGCAGGTTTCGAATGCACATAGATAGAGCCTGAGACATCGATGATGTCATCCGTGTTTCTATGAAGATCGATCACCGTCTCTCCTTCAAGCAACCGTTGTCTGGTGAGAGCAGGATCATCCTGCGTGTTTTCACCTGTCGCCGCAGGCGTATGCGACATGAGGAGCAGGAGTGCGAACAGTAAGGCCCGGAACATCCCTTTAATCTGGATCATGCCCGTAATGTTATGGTGTATTTCGGTTGAGGGCTGCTGATTCAGCCTGTTGTTTATGGGCGGAAAGAATTCCGGGCAGGTCCTGTCTCTGCACAAAGCTTACCAGGATCGGCGGGGCGAAGAACAACGGTTTGATGAGAGCATGGTATTGCAGAAACGTTCCTCTCTGATCAGGTAACGTTTCCAGCAGCCATTGGCCGCTATAGACATGAAAATCTCCGCTGATCTGCTCAAAGGTGATCCGATGAAGGTACTCTTCCTGAATTTTCAGCCTGAAGCGCACTGTTTTTTCAAAGATCAGAATCCCGGTTCGTCCTGTCTGTTCAAGGATTATATGCCCGTTTTCATTTTCAATCAGGTGGCTCTCCAGGACTTTTGGAAGCGTTTTGCTGAGATTATCATAGTTTGTAAGCGTGTTCCAGACCTCTTCAGGACGTGCGTCAATGAATATTTTTCCGGTAACGCCTATGATATCGTCAGGCTGGTAGGTGAGGTCAATCAGAATTTCGCCATCAAGCATCCGGTTATATTCAGGCATACAGAAGAGTATGTTTATGTACAGCTGTTTACACGTCAGAGGATAGAAATGAGATAACAATAATCAATTTACGCTGTCAATCTGAACTGTGCAATGCCTTGCAGACAGTTGGGGGTTGCCGGAGGGGGAAAAGAGGCGGTGTCAGTCGTGACATCGGATGATGACGGCTTCATGAGGTGAAAGTCTGATGCTTGTTCCTTTTTCGTGCTGACAGGTCTCGGAATGCTTTTTGTTCTGGTGTGTGCTGAAGATGGTGAACTTTTTTCTGTCGAGATGAACAAGTTGTTGGTGATCAATGTTTATCTCCACTCCGATCGAACTGAAATTCGCCAGAATGAAAGCGGATTCGCCGTTGAGATGGCGTCGATATCCTATACATCCTGAGGTGTCATGGACATTGAGAGGAAGAATTTCAATTTTCCCTTTGGTATAGAGCTCCTCGCCGGTCAGTTTGAAGAGCTGCCGATAGCGTTCAGGCAGTTCGCTGCTGAACGGTTCACTTGCCTGACGGAGCAACTGAACGGGGAGTTGTCGCTTGAATCCCTCAAGCTGTCCCTGATGGATAAGGTGCATTCCCGGAGAGGTAAGCATAAGCAGCGCTCCTGCAAGATGGTTCGGGCCGAGTGTTTTTGCCGCGCGCGGTTCGTCATGATTTTCCAGAAAGAGACAGAGTCGGGACTGGTAGTCCCAGTCCGCCTTCAGATGTTCCCGAAGTCTGGTGATATTTACAGGATGTTCCGTGAGATAGTCATAAAACTGTTTATCGTAGGTATAGTCGAACCCCTGCTGTTGCAGCTCCCATTCCTTGTTCCAGTATGATTCTGCCAGAAAAAGAAAGCCGGGATACTCTGATTTAACCGTTTTGATGGCGTTTGGCCAGAATTCATACGGCATCGGACCGCTGAGAGGGGACCATGTCGTGTCGAACACAGATTTGAGAATCAGCATGGCAACATCGCACCGCACCGCATCGCATTTTCTGCTGATGGAAAGCAGGTTTTCCGTCATCAGATCATGTGTCGCCGGGTTTGCGTAGTTCAGCTGTAACGTATCCGTCCATGCAGGAAAGTAAGGGTCTTTACCGTGAGCAAGAAAGTGATCGCGTTTATACTCAAAACATGAACCGGGGTCCAGATAGTGCTCCTCATCGGATAAGGTGACAAAGTATTCCGGGTACCGGGGGAGCCATTTATTGTCAAGAGCCAGATGGTTCGGGACGAAATCCAGCATGAGCCTGATACCGCAGTCACGGAGCCTTTTCCTGAACTCTTCAAGTTCTTCTTCTTCTCCAAGAACGGGGTTGAGGCTGTACTCGGGAATGGAATAGGGTGATCCTGCTACGTCTTGAGGTTCAAGATGTTCAAGCTGTTCGAGAAAGGCTGTCCGGAGTCCATCATGCGAGCGGGCGATCGCCTGACTGTACAGGCTTTCTTTCCAGACGCCCATAAGCCAGATGATATCAAAACCGCACGTTTTGAAAAAGTCGAACTCCTTGTCAGGGACCGTGCCGAGAGTGACGGGTTTTTCATGGATAATTGAAAGCCGGTGCAGCCAGACTCTGGTGTTTATTTCGTAAACTAATGGGAACATTGCCTCAATATCTCAACATCCATGGATGTTATTATCCGTTAGAGCGATACACGCTGATTTTGGATCTAATATAGCATTGAATGCATCTCCATGAAATGTAAAATGATACAATACAGAGAGGTGTCCGGGAGAAGGGTGCTGTTCTTTAAGCAGGTCGTTTCAATTTCTCAGTCATGAGGGGAGGTACTATGGAAAAGCTTGCAGAAGGTGTTGTTGAGGAGAAAGCCCGCCAGCTTGCCGGATGGGACGTGACTTTGGCGGAAGGCGGGAATCGACTCGTACGTGTCTTCACATTTGGAGACTTTGTCTCTGCGCTGGCTTTCAGTGTGAAAGTCGGCATGATTGCCGAGAAAGCCGATCATCATCCTGCGGTGCTTGTCGAATGGGGAAAGGTGACGGTTACCTGGTGGAGCCATTCGCTGGGCGGATTGAGCGAAAAGGATTTTGAGATGGCCGGGAGAACATCGGGCCTCTATGAAGTCTGAAACGTCGCAGTGATGATTCATATCGGCAGGTGTGGAGAACAGAGGAAACTATCGATACATTGCTTTGCAGGAAAGGCAGTCGGCGACGCAATGAAATGAAGCCCGGGATGTTGATCAGGGTATTTTCCATCTTCGGGCTCCAATCTGCCGGACTCATCATGGTATGACAACCTCACCTGTCTGGTGAACGTGAAACTGATACAGAGCCGCATTGTATGAAACCCTTCGGGATTGCCGATCACACCGGATCTGCTTCGTTACCGGGAACTTGCGGTAGATCACTACAGCGGCATTCCCTGTGCCTC
>Ga0180433_10000486_pt1 | contig 67466 bp, 65 predicted proteins | sample SS_ome_8_FD_132980 | JGI IMG/M metagenome (GOLD analysis project Ga0180433, IMG submission 132980) | Hypersaline lake sediment archaeal communities from the Salton Sea, California, USA - SS_1_D_1 metaG | ecosystem: Environmental > Aquatic > Non-marine Saline and Alkaline > Hypersaline >... | reverse complement strand
CGTACAGCAAAACCTTTATAAACTCGGATAACATAAAAAAATTAACAACTGTGAATGTGGGGGTATTGAATGAGAAAAAAAATTGTTTCTTACTTAGTAGTAGGACTCTTTTTACTCAGTGGTCTTACTGCAATAGTAGGAATAGGACAAGAAGCTGGTAGTGACGAAGAAATCATGAATTTTTCTTTTACAGAACCTACGATGACCACGACCACAGCCAATAAAGAAACGTATGTTGAAATAACGGTTGACGGAGCAGAGGCAAAACTCTATCATGCTGGTAAACCTATTTTGCCGATGTATGCAACAACACTCACACTTCCTTTTGGATCTACCATTGTGGATGTTGAGTGTACTCCCGGAACCATTAATACAGAGACCCTGTCTCATAAAATTATTCCGGCACCACAACCAGTGATTCCCGACATCACTGATGACGCTATTGTCTACGATATGGATGGCGCCATTTATGGATCGGATGCCTTATATCCAAGCGATTGGGTGAGCTATCGAACTGGTGGCGGATTGGATGAAAACAGCGAGCATGTGACCTTTTTCGTCCTGCAAGTATATCCTGTGAGATATAGTCCTGCCACAAATACCATCAGTTATGCAGAGACACTTGAAGTAACGGTTACGTACAACGAGCCAGAAGACAATCCTTTCCCGCTTTACGGAGCATATGATTTGGTGGTTATTGCTCCATCAAAGTTTATGGGAACTCTGGATAAACTGGTTGCCCATAAAGACGACTATGGTGTTCCTACCGTAACAAAAACAGTGGAATCAATTGATCAAGAATATCAAGGAATTGGTGTTGATTTGCCAGAGCGAATAAAATATTTCATTAAAGATGCCATGGAAGATTGGGATATCAAATACGTGCTCCTCGTTGGTGGCATGAAATCACTCTTGTGGGGTGAACCCCGAGATGACAGAAACCAAGGAACCGCCAGTTGGTATGTACCTGTACGGTATACCAATTTGAGGGATTCTGGCAGTGTCTATGATCCAGGATTTATCAGTGATCTCTATTATGCTGATATCTACGACGGTGAAGGTAACTTTTCCACCTGGGATTCAAACGGCGATGGCATCTTTGCCAAATGGGACCAATATGTTGGAAAAGATGTCATTGACTTCTATCCTGATGTTGCTGTTGGTAGGCTTGCCTGTCGAAACAAAATTGAAGTTTCGATTATGGTAAACAAAATTATCAACTATGAAAAGAGTGCTGCTGGCGCATCGTGGTATGACACCATCGTTTATATTGCTGGTGATTCTCATGACGATGCCGGAACTAACTACCTTGAGGGCGAACTGGTCTGTGAAAAAATTGATGCAGAATATATGGACGAATTTACTGCCGTAAAATTGTATGGATCAAATAAAGATACGGACCCATCAAAAACACCGGAATTGGAAAACATCCTGCGAGAGATTTCTGCAGGCGGCGGACACTTATTCCTCGATGGTCATGCAAATCCTGCATCGTGGACTACTCATTATCCAGGAGAATTTGATTCCTGGGCGTCAGGTATCGATGTTGGTGACTTCTGGAAATTACGAAACGGTGGTGAACTTCCCGTTTGTAATGTTGAAGGGTGTCATAACAGTCAATTCAACATAACCTTGTTTAGAACCCTTTCTGACAAAGACAACTCCAAAAAAACATGGTGCTACGGTATGCCTGTTCCTGAGTGTTGGAGTTGGTGGCTCACCAGAAAGATTGGCGGCGGGTCGATTTCAACCGTTGGTAACACTGCGCTTGGATATGGAACGGTTGGTGAGCACGGCGATCTCGATGGCGATGGTATCAATGAACCAGATTGTCTCGAGGCACTTGGCGGCTATTGGTTTATTCAGTGGTACAAGACCTTTGATGAAGGTGTCGACGGCCTTGGTGATGTCTGGGTAGGTGCACAGAATAAGTATCTTGATACATTCCCAGGGATGGATGATCAAATTGATGCCAAGACGGTAGAGCAAATCACACTGCTTGGTGACCCCAGCTTAAAGATTGGCGGCTACAGCAGTGCAGGACTCAAAGCACGCATGGATCAAGCTGCAGGTGTTGTTGCAGCACCTGGTGATGTCGTGGAATTTTCAGCCTACGCCCTTGATGGACAGGAGCCATATATCTATGAATGGGATTTTGATAACGATGGCATTACTGATGCTACTGGTGAAACAGCTTCATGGTCATGGGATGTCCTTGGTTTGTACTGGGTTACATTAACCGTGACTGACGATGAGGGAGGCTCAGATAGCTTTGAAACGATTGTGGCCATCCAACCACATGCGTCAACACCAACGCGACCGACAGGACCAACGCGCATACAACCAAAAGAAGATCATAGCTTTACCACCTCCATCAGTTCAACGGAGTGGGATCATATCTACTATCGATTCGACTGGGGTGATGGAACAGTGAGTGACTGGTCTGAAGATGCAACAGCAACACATTCCTACAACGAACGTGGATTCTACAAGATTGCCGCTCAAGCTATGTTCATTAAAGAAGATACAAAGAGTACTGCAGATACCAATGAAGAAACGGTGGACTACAGTGAATGGTCTGAACCGCTCAGTATCAGCGTCCCACGAAGTAGAGTGCTTACTCTGCCGCTCTTACAGCAACTCTTCGAGCGATTCCCCAACGCATTTCCCCTCCTGCGACACCTTTTGGGCTTCTAAGCAAAGCCCCCTCTTTTTTTCTTTTTTTACATTTAAGGAATCTATTTATTGAAGAATTCTATTCTCTCCTTTTGTGACCGAAGACTATGTAACGGCTCTTCTTCTCATCATCTCAGGATTTGGGAGTGGCATCACCGTTGGCATTGCGTCAGGAACCGCAGGATCATTTATGATTCCCTGTTTGACGCTGCTCATTGGCTATTCTATTCATCAGGCAATTGGCACCAGTCTGGTGGTTGACTGTGTGATTGGTGGTGTGGCTGGTCTTATTTTTCTGCGCTCGGGTAATATTAATTTGCGATCTGGTGTTTTCCTTGCAGGAACAGGAGTAATTGGTGCCTTGATCGGCAGTCAGTTTACCTCTTCTGCGCCAGAAGGAGGATTAACCATTTTCATTGCCTTCTTTTTAATCATTATTGGTCTAAATTTCATTGTGAAAGGCGTACAAAAAAACATTGAATATATCCAACAACGACTTTCTTTTACTTGGATAAAACAACATCAGACCGTTTCTTTTTTGATTATTGGATTTCTTGTGGGAGGTATGAGTGGATTTTCTGGTATGGGTGGTGGTGCCATCATTGCACTGATGTTCATTTTTATTTTAGGATACAACCTCCATACGGCAATTGGAACAGCACTGCTCATGATGTCTTTTATTGCAGGATCGGGAGCAATTGGTCATCTCATGAATGGAGAAGTTATTATTTCCGCCGCATTGATTGCAGGCGGTGCTGCAGCCGTGGGTGCTGGTTCAGGTGCGCTAGTTGCAAATCGGATTAATCAAGACAAATTGGGGCGAGTTATAGGTGTTATTATCCTGGTATCTGGTATACTTATTCTTAGTAATCAAATAATATAAACAAAAAAATATTTTTATCTATTAATATTTAATAAAAAAGAAAATTTTATAAATAAAATAGTTTATATTTTTATTCAGATCCGTTGGTGGAGGATAGGATATGAAGATAGAAAAAGGCTACGCTGTAGGTGTAAGTATAAGTATAAGCATGCTACTAATTGTCAGTGTTTTGATGACCCCGGTGATTGCAGATACGAATGGATTTGATACTGTACCAATTGCCCCCCTGAGTCAAGGGGATCGGAGTACCCTTGTTGTCTATTGTGATGGCTCTTATGATCACTGTTTGAGGAAAGATGGCACCAATTATTATACGGTTCACGATGCGTCAACCGCTGATGATATGGACATACATGGAATCTATCAGATGGAATTTGGTCAAGAAGATTTAGGATATGCTGGTTCTCCACACTGGTATATATGGAGGTACTATGCCTATTTTGATACTAGTGCAATACCCAACGATGCAACGATTACCGATGTGACATTCACCTTTTATTGCTCTGGTCATCATAACCCTCCGGCACCTGATCCGAAACTGATGGCGTTTTACGATACTGGTGGAACCTATCCACACATACCCTTACAAATGGGTGATTTTGATATCGATCATTATTCTGATACTGGTGCGGGGTATTATACTATTGATTGGCTTGATTGGTATACCTGGACGTGGAATACCGCAGGGTATGGGGCTATTAATAAAAATGGCTGGACAAAACTCATGTTTACAACACAAGCTGATTGGCAAGCCAATCAAGCATTAGATCAAGCAAAAGCGGTGATGTGGAGCGGCGATTATACTGAGTACCGACCGTATCTTACCATAGAATATACGTCGAGTCCTCCAGGAGATCCCTCTAATCTCAATGCGTATAACCCTACCCAGAATTCCATTTCTCTCTCCTGGACTAAGGGATCGGGTTCCGATTATACCATGATTCGAAGAAAAACTGGAGGCTATCCCTCTTCACCCAGCGATGGTGCGCAAGCATACTATGGAACGGGCACATCAACAGTAGACGCCGGGCTTTCCCCAAGCACAACCTATTACTATCGTGCCTGGGCATACGACAGTGGAACAGGTCTTTATTCAACCGGATACAGTCAAGACTATGCAACCACTACCTCTCCTGCTCCTCCAGGAGATCCCTCAAATTTGAACGCTTTTAACCCCTCATCTTCCGCCATCGATCTTTCGTGGATAAAAGGATCGGGTGCTGACAAAACCATGATTCGACGCGGTACGGGAGGGTACCCTAGTTCGCCAACTTCAGGTACACAGGTATATTTTGGAACAGGAGTGGCAACTACTGATTCTGGATTGAGTGCTGGCACACGATACTACTATCGTGCCTGGGCATATGACAGTAATACCGGCATGTACTCTACGGGATATTCCTCAGATAATGATTATACAAAACCTGGAGATCCCTCAAATTTGAACGCCTATAACCCTACCCAGAATTCCATTTCTCTCTCTTGGGCCAAAGGAACTGGTGGTGATAAAACCATGATTCGACGCGGTACGGGAGGGTACCCTAGTTCGCCAACTTCAGGTACCCAAGTCTACTTTAGTACTGGAACCACAATCACAGACGCCGGGCTTTCCCCAAGCACAACCTATTACTATCGTGCCTGGGCATACGATAGTGATAGCACCTACTATTCAACCGGATACAGTCAAGACTATGAAACAACAACAGGTGCTTCTTCACCAGGAGATCCCTCTAATCTCAATGCGTATAACCCTACCCAGAATTCCATTTCTCTTTCCTGGACCAAGGGTTCTGGTGCTGATTACACGACGATTCGGCGAAGTATAGGAAGCTACCCTTCGTCACCCAGCTCGGGATCGCAGGCGTACTACGGAACAGGGACGTCAACCGTAGATTCAGGGCTTAATCCTGGTACCACCTATTACTATCGTGCGTGGGCATACGACAGTGGTACAGGTTTGTATTCAACAGGCTATACTCAGGATTATGAAACGACCACTGGCGGAGGCGAAATTGCTGAATGGACATTCATGGTTTATCTTGATGCCGATAATAATCTGCACAATTATGGTCTTGAAGATATGAATGAAATGGAAGTTGCGGGCAGTACAGACGATGTCCAGATAATTGTACTGTTTGATGGATGGGGAAACGGAGACAGTGTACTATACCGTATCACTCAAGATCCAAATGGATATCACCCTACAATAGTTTCTACGATTCTGGATGACCAAGGAGCAGTCATTCCTGGATCTGGCGAAGTTAATATGGGTGATCCTCAGACTGCGATAAACTTTGGCTTGTGGGCAATGACTCAATATCCTGCAAATCGATATGCGTATGTCTTTTGGGATCATGGCAATGGATGGCGAGAAAATCAAGTAGAACAAATTACCAAAGAAGTTTGTGGAGATTCAACGTCTGGTGGTGATGCGCTTACCATGGCTGAATTACGTACCGTGCTGGGTGCTATTTCAAACAACGGGAACGATCCCATCGATCTCGTTGGATTTGATGCGTGCCTGATGCAAATGATTGAGGTAGGCTATCAAATTGCCGACTTTGGGGAATTTATGACTGGGTCAGAAGCAAACGAACCAGGGTGCGGATGGAACTACGATGACACACTCACGGTTCTTGTGGGCACGCCAACCATGTCTCCGCAAAACCTTGGCGCACAAATTGTCAGCGATTTTATCGGAGAAGGGGGATACACGCTCTCGACGATTAATCTGAATTTGCTTGATAGTCTTCGTTCCGATGTCAGTGACCTTGGTGTCATTTTAAATGATGAGACGTACCGAAATGAGGTACAGGATGCACTTGATGATGTTGAAGACTATTATTATCATCGCTATGGTGATTTGTATCATTTCGCTCAATTAATTCGAGATTATATCAATGATGCTGGAGTAGATGCGTGTGCTCAGGCAGTTATGAACGAGGTAAATAATGTTGTTACTTCAGAGAATCATAACTCTGGATACACGAACTCTCATGGCCTATCCATTTACGCACCACAATCTTCCTATAGTCAAGCCTACGCAGATCTGCTATTTGCCCAAGATTCTCAATGGGATGAATTCTTAAGTTGGTTTCATAGGAGTGACAACAATACGCCGCCAGACAAACCAACGATCAATGGTCCACACACAATCGTACTTGGCAAGGAATATTCCTATACCTTTGTGTGTGTTGACCCGGAGGAGGAAGACGTATTCTATTTTATTGACTGGGGAGATGGTACCACTGAGGAATGGGTTGGCCCCTATGCTTCAGATGAAGTGATTGTGATAAGTCATATTTGGGAAAAAACAGATGAAATTCACAGTCGAGGAACGTACACCATTCGTGCCCGAGCAAAGGACATCCATGATGATATTGGAGAATGGGAAACGTTCGAAATAACCATACCAAAGACTCGACTGCAACATCATCCGTTTTTCTATCGCTTATTTGAGCGGTTCCCCAATAGATTCCCCCTGTTGCGTGGACTGTTTGGGGTACTATGGGGGGTGAGGTAGCCACATGAATTCACCAAGGTACGGAAAGATCCTTGTTGGTTGTGGTATCGTTCTTCTGTTGTTGACGAGTGTTTCTGGAACTGCTGTCGAGGGAAATATACATAAATCTGCTTCAAACGATGGCCAAACGGATCAGAAGGATCGTACACTTAATCTTCTTGTAGAGTGTAACTCCACAGAATTGATCATGCGGGATGAGCAGAAACCCAAACTACAGGAACATGATATTGAATGCATGTCTCTTTCAGGGAATTCTTTTGACATGGCAGAACAAATATTTCTGGAAGATGTTGCAATTGAAGACGATCTTGAATCTGGAGGGGGAGGAAGCGATTATTTCTATATGGATTTTAATCCCTCCAGTGATCCGCATACGATTGACGGTGGACGATTTGAAGGAGAAAGCTGGACTTGTACTAGTGTGGTTACTCAAGATGATTTTGATGATACTCCCAACCATCCCTGTGGATGGGCAAGTTCACAAGGAATTTATTCTGCGGTGAGAACTGATCAGGATCTTAATGATGGTACTACTCAAAAAGGTGCGTGGTGTAGTTGTGCGATGGAAACTGGGGGGCCATTATGGGATGAAGACTCTCGTGGCTACGCGACTGTATCAAAATCCTTTAATCTTGGTGATTTTGTGGATACATCCATGCCCAATTTTGCGTTTACTGATGTGAAACTGTATTGTGATTACAAGATCTATAGTAATGATTTCAATCATGGCAGTAGCTATGTGTATTTTGAAGTTTACATCAGTGATAATGGCGCCCACACCTGGCCTATTGCCTATGAATACTTTACCGGTGCGGGTGATGCCCCGTCAGGTACAGATGGCGGGTACTGTATCGATGTGTGGGATCCGTCGTATACGCATCCCATGCACCCTATGAGCAACCCTAATTATCTTTATGATGACTACAACAACGATAAGATTACCTTAACTACCAATGGGCAGGGAGGACAGACTTGTGCGTATCTTTGGGATTTATTCAACAACTACGGAAACTCCTATACACTTACCTTCAAAATTTATGTACGATTATACGGCAGCTGGGGCGGTGGTACCGAACGCTATCAATATTGGGTTGACCATGCTCGATTGAAATGCTATTACGAATATTTCTATCCTGATTTACAGGTCACTGATATTTGGACAGTGCCAGGCACGTTCTATCACGGCGAGTATGTTGATATCAAAGGGACTGTAAAAAATACGGGAGATGGTGATGTCACCGATCCGTTTTATGTTGATATGAAATTTGATGGGTCCTACATTGGTTCTGCGTATATAAGTTCCCAATATCTGCCATTACCTCCTAGTGGGGAGATTACTGTCGTCAAAGACAATTTTCAATGGCCAGATAATTGTAACCCGCATACGGTAAAAATTATTGCAGATGTGAACAATGATGTTGAGGAGTCAAACGAGAATAACAACTGGCGAGAGGAAAGCTTTACCGCCAGTAACCATGCACCAAATCAACCATCACTTACGGGGACTACTTCGGGTTACCATGGTGAACAGTACACCTATCAGGTTTCAGCAACAGACCCAGATGGTGATGATATCAAATACTACATTGACTGGGGTGATGGAGAAAATACGGGTTGGACTGGCTGGTATAGTTCTGGGCAAGGGACTTCAAAATCCCACACTTGGGCTGAACCCGGAAATTATGATGTGAAGGCAAAAGCAAAAGATGAATTTGGTGCGGAAAGCAGTTGGAAGGTTTTGCCGGTCTATATGGGAAATAGAAATCCTGGACCGCCAAATACTCCATCAGGAGAGACTTCTGGCTATCATGGAGTAGAATATACGTATTGTACCTCGGCGACTGATCCTGATGGAGACAACGTAAAATATTGGTTCGATTGGGGCGACGGAGAGAATAGTGGGTGGACGAATTATTATAACTCGGGAGAAACTGGCTGCGCTAGCCATACCTGGGATGAACCTGGGGATTATCAAGTGAAAGCAAAAGCAAAAGATGAATTTGGTGCGGAAAGTGGGTGGTCTGCCCCTGTCCTCTATGTGTGCATGGCCAATCGTGCTCCTGATATGCCAAGCAACCCGAATCCTGGGAACTACGGTGACGGGATCGATATCAACGCCGATCTGAGCTGGGTGTGCTCCGATCCTGATGGCGACAATCTCTGCTATGACATTTATTTGGGTACAAGCACTCCACCCCCCTTAGATAAAGAAAACCATCAAAGCATGTCATATGATCCTGGTACTTTGCAGGAGGAAACGACCTATTACTGGCAAATTAAAGCAAAAGATAATTGGGATGAAACGATGGGCCCCATATGGTGTTTTACCACCCGAGAATATAATGCGCCTGAATTATCAAACTATGATGGATGGCCTGAGGGGGTGGATAAGGATTGGGGTACGTGTGCAGAGCTATTCACTTTCAAAGTACATTACTACGATCCCGATGGTGACGAACCAGATGAAAAAACGGTAGTCGTCGATGGAGAGCCATATGAAATGCAGGGAAGTGGCTCAGATGCAGACTATGCCATTGAGTTGCCAGGAAGCACCTTTGGAGGCGGGTATCATCAGTATCATTTCTGGTTTACTGATGGGACTCATAGCCCTGGTGCAAGATTGCCTGCAGAGTATGAGTGGGGGTTCACGGTGAACCATCCTCCTGATACGCCCGATGTCTCAGGTCCCTCATCTGTACCTAAAGATGAACCGGTAACTTTTTCTGCCGTAACTATCGATCAAGATGGCGAGGATATCCAATACTACTTTGATTGGGATGATGGGGGAAACAGTGGTTGGTATCCTGCACAACCGGTAACCTCTGGAACGCCAGTATCATTAGAGCACACCTGGACGCAGATGGGAGATTATGTCATACGAGTCAAAGCGCGGGATATCCATGGTGATGAAAGTGAATGGGGATCACTACCAATAACCGTTCCCAAAAATGGGAACGATATTTCATCCTCGCCATCGCTTCTCTCAAGATTGTTCTCTATGATGCGGTAAGCACCATTCACTCACGGGTACGAGCTTCCTCACGACACTGCTGCATTCCTCTTTCCTTCCTTTCCCATAAAAAATAGTCAAATAAAAAGAAATTATTAATAATAAATAATTGATGATATATTTGTTTTAGTGGAGGAAAAAGTATGGAGATAAAAAGAAGATATGAAATAGCACTGGCTAGTTTGATTGCTGTGTTAATGATTAGCAATATTTTTGTTGGTATATTTAATGCTGATATTGCTGCAGGTTCATTGGGGGAACAAGGACCCTTGGCAGAGCACTGTACACCGTCTGTCATCTCTACCCTTCAAAACCATTATATTGTCCATTCGGGTGATGCTGGGCCCCGGCCGCTTAGTGGTACGGAACTTGATCAATACCAAACGTATGGGGATTGTTGGGTAGGGACAAATTATTACGTTATTAAACTGGCACAAAGCTTCAAACCGACGGTTTCATATCTTGATTATGTACAATTAAAACTCTGGATAAATTTCACGGATCCAGTAATAGGCATTACCTTTTACATCTATGATAACAGTGGCGGATTGCCTGGGAGTGTGATTGCTGGGGGGGTTTCTCCAACTTACTCCTCATCAGATTTCTTGTACAGTGCAACAGTGCCCAATCCAAATAATGATTACCAATCTCCATGGTATACCATCGAATTTACTGACGACCCCCAAGTTTCGGTAGGACAAACCTATTGGATTGTCATGGCAATTACTGAACACCTTGCTGAAGACAAGCATGTGTTTTTGGCAGCAGAGTACAACGGTGGGGAGCTTTATCCGCAGGGGTGTCTCGCGTATTATTCTGATGATTACCAGTGGAACACAGAAACGACTATTGATTTGATGTTCAAAACCTATGGCTATACTGGTGACAATGGCGATCCTATCGCTGATGCCGGTGGTCCTTATTTTGGCTTTATCGGCGGAGGTGAAGAGATACTCTTTGATGGAAGTAACAGCTATGATGGTGATGAAGGTGGACAGAGCATTGAACAGTATGACTGGAAGTTTTTTGAGGGAGATACGTGGCATAATAATCTAGGTCCGGCCCCTTCCCACACCTATGGCACAGCAGGTACCTATATAGCAACGCTCCGCGTTCATGATGATGAAGAGGAAACAGATACAGACACAGCAGAGGTAACCATTTATCCACCTGGTCCTCCCCATGTGAATTATATTTCATCGTTTTATGCAGACGGCAGCGAGGATGCCGGTGGCAAGGGATTACTGTTACAAGGTATGAATCTGACCAATACCTACAAAGCCTCTGTTTCGGGAGCAAATATTGATAAAGTAAAATTCATCTTTGACTCACAGACCTCTTATGATACTAACGGTAATGATGGATGGACATTCGCCATGAATACGGAAGATATTCTTAATCCCTCTACCACCTTACAAGTACAAGCACATAACCCTGATGGGTGGAGCAGCGTCTACGAGTCCACCCCAAAAATCATCCCTATAGCTGGATGGCTAGTGCAGTTTATTGAGTATGTGTGCGATTGGAATGATACTGATTTTGCTTCGTTTTCGATTGGTGTGAAAGACCACCCTCCAAAGCTCAAGAACAACTACTGGACTCTCGATGCTGCTGTTGATTTCTCTTTTGGCTCTCCAGAAGACCCTGATGAATCACCGGTAGAGGCAGGTGTTGATGTACCTGTTGATGATGTTGGTGGCAATTATAACTACTCAGGAGGTATTGGAAGTTCCGTAAGCATCTGTTCGGACGGCACGATTGATGTTACTGGCAGTTTTCAAGCATCCATTTCTGCGAAAAGCGTCAGCGGAAACATTGGAGCCTCGCTTCATGGCCTTTTGGTTATTGGTGATGAGATTGTGTGGGAATACATGTACCTCACCATCAACGGCGATGTTACCATACCTGTGTTTTACATCCCCTTCGAAGTCTGTGGTATAGGAGTTGAAGCAGGAATTACTATCACGCCTCATGTAGAAATTACCTTCCATCTTGATCCTACGATTAACCCCAATGGCGGTATCGTTCCTGGCCTGGGCATTAAACTAAAAGATGATGAGGGAATTGAGGGGAATGTTGGTGCAACGGTTCGTGCCTATGCCGAAGCAGGTTTTGTGATTGGCGAGTTTTATGCCGAAGCAGGGGGAGATGGTACGCTGTACTTCCAGACACCATCACCGCCAGGATATTTTGAGGACTTTATTTTGTCCTGCTGGATAGGCGGAAAGATTCGTTTTCTTTTCTGGACTGTTGAAGGATGGTGGTACTATGACTGGAGTTATAGCGGCCAAAAAACCTCTTCGAAAGAATACATTGAAGAATCTTGGGCTCCTCTGGATCGAGACTATATCAATCCTGTTCAGGGCACGTATAACGATTTTGTTTGGGACGGATCTGGAGAAAGTTTTACTATGATCAATAATGTCTTCCCGCACGCGAATCCCTGCCTCGCCTATTTCCCCAATTCAGCAGGAAATAAGGTCATGATTGTGTGGTCTCATGATGATCCGACTAAACCTCGAGTGAAAGGGATGGAACTTCAGTACACGATTTGGGAGAGAGATGAAGACATGGATGCCCCTCAACCGATTTCAGGAACCACTGACACTCGGCTCCAGATGGACCCAACTATCGCGTTTGACGGTAATGGAAACGTCGTCTGTGTATTTGTGCAAACTGATACTTCTGTTTCAGAAACGTCCGCGTTTACTGAGGTTTGTAATGCAACGGAGATTGCCTATTCCATATGGGATTGTACTACTGAAACGTGGGGTAGTATACAGACGATAACTGCTAATACGCATATGGATGTTTCTCCGATACTTACATCAAATGCCGACGGCGACGTAGTCCTTATTTGGATAACAGATACTGATAATGACCATACTACAATTGCCGATCGGAGCATCTATGCATCATTTTGGGATGGAATCAGTTGGTCTACTCCTCTCTTAGTAATTCAGAATCAACCGTTAGCATCTACTCCTCAGATTGCCATTACCAATGATAGCAGAGACGACAACATGGCAATCTGTGCGTTTACTATGGATGCAGACCATGATCTAACTACCGCAGACGATCAGAATATTTTCTATACCACCTTTTCACCAGGTTCGCCAAGTGGGAACATTATACAGTTTACCACTGATTTCTCTCATCAAGATACCTCCCCCTCCGTGGTCTATGGTCAGGACGGTAATCCCTATATCGTTTGGCTAAAAAATGATCACGAAGACTATCAGGGAGAAGAGATACACACTGGGACGCTTTATTATAAACAAGTTGGTTCGGCCAGAGAGACTGCACATGCAATAACAACAGGGTCAATTTCTGATCCCAAAGCCATTCATCCTCAAGCATCGTGTAAATTTGATGAGTTTAATTTTGCTGTTGGATGGGGCGGAGGTGAATCTTCTGATACACTTCAGTGTGCAAAAATCATGGAAAATCATGACATTGAAAGCGGCGTCATCTATGGTTCTCCTGCTAAGATGTCTGAAACATTTTGGAGTATTGCCCCTGGAAGTATTACGGCAAGTACCATTGAACGGCCGACGCTAAAATATCATAATAAGCACTGTAATCTGTCATTTATTTATGCGCAGGGGTTTGATGAAATCGCTCCAGAGACAGAATGTCTGTTAGACGGCGAGATTGTAGGCTATGGAGAGTATGGACCAATTTATAAAGGAGATGTTGTCGTTTCCTTTGAAGCAATCGATGAAGGATATTCTGGACTCGATACAACCTGCTATCGCCTTGATAGCGGGGCAGAACAAGAGTATGATGGCGAACCTATCGTGGTATCAACGAAAAAACCGCATGTGGTAATGTACTATTCCATCGACAAAGCAGCTAATCGAGAAGAAACCCGTATTGCGCAATTCCAGATTGTGGAAACCTTGCCTCCCGAAAAACCAATAAAGCCTGCAGGACCAACGACAATAAAAAATGGAGAAGCCTACACCTATAGCACACGGACAACCGATCCCGATGACGATCAAGTGTATTATATGTGGGATTGGGGTGACGAATATAGCGACTGGCTTGGGCCTTTTGGATCTGGGGATACGGTGGAGTTTGATCATACCTGGGAAAAGAGAGGCACGTATGAAATTAAAGTACGAGCAAAAGACATCTATAACGAAATCAGTAATTGGTCTGATCCTCTTCCTATTACGGTTCCCAAAAGCAGGATAGTGTACCATGCGTTATTCTTTCAATTCCTCGAACGATTTTTCGATCGATTTCCTCATGCCTTTCCCTTGATGAGAGCTTTGATGGATACCCGTAGTTCTTAAGCATAACACGATACCTTTAAACAGCAAGGAGCCATTCTGGTGAACGGATGCAGGATACTATTGACATTCTTTATGAGCAGATTAGCGATTTGAAGACAAAACAAGAGTTTATCAACGAAATTACCAAGCGACAAAAGACCTATGATAATCTACTTGATAAAGAGACGATCGCTTTACTGCTTGTTGATGAGTTGGGAAGAAACACCCAGAATCTCTGCAAGATAGCAGACATCAAGCCAGGAACTGAATGCACCGTTATTGGCAAAGTAACCGATATTCGAGAGTCGCGAACCTTCACTCGTAAGAACGGCTCTGCAGGAAGGGTTATCAATTTAACAGTCATTGATGAAACAGGAACCTGTGGTCTGGTATTGTGGGATAGAGATGTAGAACTAGTGGATAACCAAAGCATTAAGATTGGCACTGTAGTCAAAGTCATCAATTCTTATGTAAAGGAAGGATTGTCTGGAGTTGAAGTGAATCTTGGGCGATGGGGCATGCTTGAGATTGAACCCGAGGATGCTCCAATTATTGCTTCTCATCCATCTCAACAGTCCTCTTCGATCAAAGGAAAATTGGTTGAACGTCAAGATACGAGAACGTTCTTCAAAGATGACGGAAACGTCGGTTTTGTCACGTCCATTGCACTTGATACTGGTAAAGAACTCACGCAACTCACCGTCTGGGACACACAAGTAAAGACCATTCGACAATGTAAGATAGGTGACACCCTTGAGATACAGGGCATCGACGTCCGACAGAAAAACAATGTCACCGAACTTCATCTCAATGGTAGAGGGATGATAAAAAAGGTCTAACAGCCGCCTTGTTCGTATGGCTTGTTTTTTTCCAAAGAGCACTGTGCCCGTTGTAGCTCTCTTCCTATATACATGTAGTGTTCTTTTCTCAGTGCAGGAACGCGGGCAGCAATGATGTCGCATAGTGCATCTGCCTTTTTCCCGATAAATACTGCTTTGAGAATACCTGAGACAATTTTGTTGCCTTTATACACATTGGTGTAGTATTCTGCTCTAATGGCTTGGTCCTGTTTGTTGACTTCGATAACGAAAAAGCCGTTAGGATCTAACGTAACATTCCTCTGAGGCGTTTTTTTTGCAACAATAAGAGGTACTTCTTTATCTGCCATAGATTTTTTCACCTGCTTTCACTAAATAGTGTAGCTTTTGAAAGGCAACCTCTCTGGGGAGCATACGCTGTCCACAGTCGGGGGCCAACTGCACAATTGCATCACCAAATACTTTTTGTCCATGGAGAATATGCGCTACAATTTCCTCTACGGATTCAATCCGTGCATTATCGGAACGAACGGCACCAAGACACATCTTTTTACTTATGTCATATTGAGCAAATGCATCAAATAGTTTTGGTGATGCTTTGAACTCGTGGGAGAGGATATCGACGGGCATTTCTAGGAGTTCAGGAACAATTGATGACACATCGCCACAGACATGTAAACGAGTGGGACAGGACAAATCATGCACTACCCTGTCGGTTACTTCTTGTGCATAGGGTGGCAATTCCCTGGAGAAAAATGGCTCATCTATACTGATAAGATCGACGTGCTGTTGCAGTAACTCTGCCTCCTGCCGAAGCGCAGTAGCAAAATCAAAAGCTAACTGTTGTTCATCATGATAAAACCGATCGACGCATGACTTTGTGAGAGTATACGGTCCTGTGATCACCCCAATCAATCCTTTTTTCTTTGGCAGCATCTGTTTGACATACTGCTGATCGCTCAACGTGATTGGTTCTCTATATTCCACTTTGTCAATAATTTCTGTTCGATCTCGTACACGGCACCCTTTGAGTTTCCGGGTAAAAAGCTGTACAAAAGGATCTTTGGTTTGCCCGTCTGATACCAAATCAATACCTGCGGCAATCATATCCTGGACGGCAGTGTCAATGCAGGAATTCCAGGATGTCTCTGTTTGATGGAAATATCCGTGCATGAGCTCCATTGTATCTGGATGTATGGGGTATGAACCAATGACCGAGGTTTGTACTTTAGCAACACTCATGAGAAAAACTTCCTCCGAGGATGGGAATCAACAGGAATAACACCAAAATACTTCTCGGCATATTCGGAAACAAGAATATCATACCACGCAATGACCGGAAACACTTCATGTGCATGTTTGATTGGGCCAAAAATAGCAAAATCTCCGCCAAAGAGAGGAATACTGACATTAGATGCAGTATCCACCACACTTTTTTGTGACGCAAAGTCTTTAAGCCACGCCGATTTTTCAACGACGTTATGGATAGCACAACCCGTAGGCAACCCATATTCTTCTTTTACTACAGGAATGGCAGCAATTGCCGCACCACTGTTGTCCCCTGGTGCAAGTGCTGCAGTGTCAACAAGCACAGTATCAATATGTAATTGTTTGGCAAGTTCGAGCAGTCCACACGACGTTAAATGAGCTCCATTTTCTAGCACTTCAAGTTTTCCATCTGGCGACTTATCTTTTGGATTGAATGCCACTAGTATTGCTGCTTGAGGTGTATACTGTTGTAACGCCTCTTGTTCTTTTTCAGTAGTACCAATATGCAGAGAATTGTAAATGCTTCTTGGAAGCAAACCCCGTTCATGTAATTGCTCTAGCAAGGTAATTTTAAGTGACGGTTCAATTATATCGACAGAAAACGGAAGGCTGTTTGGTACAGCATGCTCAATGAATGAAAGGATGTCAGCAATATATCTTTCTTTTTGTATGAAGAAGTCAGGAATTGCTGGATTTCCTGTTTTTTCGCTTAACATATACATTGTTTGAATGTGCTTCCTTGCTAGAGCAAAATCTGGCTCTCCGGTGAAGAATAGTCCGCCAAACAGTGTGGTGGGGTGATGTCCAGGCTGCCCCCCCAGGGTGATTCCAGCAATGGTTTGCGTTTGTTGTTCTTTGGTAAATGAAAACATTTACGATTCCCTCTTTCTAATTTTTCCCATATAACTCATTTTAATTCGTGAATGTAACGCACGATCGTCACCCGTTGCCGCTGTTGCTTTTGGCGTTATTCGTACGGCAATATACGGCTTGCCAAATGGGGGAGGCTGTTGTGCATGACACTCATGAATTTCGCCATCGATTTTTTTAGTGTCTGTTGTGCCAATAAGATCAAGTATACGTACCTGTTTCTGAAACCTTTTTAAAGCTTCTTCCTTTAAATTTTCAATATAGGGGATTGCCCCTGGCGCATCAATAATCCGATGATGTTTATCGATTCCATTTCTATAGAGTGCAAGGAGGGAGGCCCCTGCTCGATGGCCCCTAATCTCTTCACCACAAACAATCAGATAGCGAATGTGAGGATTGGAGATGACATTTGCTACAATTTTTTCGATGCCAATGTTTTCCGTCTTTAAAGGCCCATAAATAGCAACACTGTCTGGTGGTGAGTAATCAGTAGTTAATAATACGACTGCAGTACATCCTGTACGTGATCCAATGGTGAAATCCCCGCCCCACGGATAATACTCATTTTTATTGGTTTGCATGGCCATTGCTCTGAAATGAGTTAGTGTACTTTTAAGGTTACTGTCAAAGATGCGGTATCAATAGTTTAACCTTACCCTACCACATCTTTATAAATGGTGTATCTCTTACAGTCTTCAAGGGAGTTTACATGGGTAAAGATGATACTGATAAGATTGATGAGTTGCCTGGTGTTGGTCCTGCAACAGCAGAAAAACTTCGGGAGGCTGGCTACACTGATCTGATGAGCATTGCCGTTGCTTCTCCAAAGGAGCTTTCTGATGCAGCAGATCTAGGAGATTCAACAGCAGCAAAAATCATTATGAAAGCAAGACAGCAAGCAGATATCGGTAGTTTTGAAACGGGTAGCGCGCTCCTTGAAAAACGTGCAAAAGTTGGTCGTATCACTTCTGGTTCAAAAACATTTGATGAATTGATCGGCGGGGGCTTTGAAACACAGTCGATTGTTGAATTATTTGGTGAATTCGGCTCGTCAAAAACGCAGATCGCTCACCAATTATGTGTGACTGTTCAACTTCCAGAAGACAAGGGTGGCCTTAATGGTCATGCGTTTTTTATTGATACGGAAAACACCTTCAGGCCTGAGCGTATTGTACAGATGGCGGAGGCCTACGAGTTAAACTCTGATAAAGTGCTTGAACGCATCCATGTTGCTCGAGCATACAATTCAAGTCATCAGATGCTTCTTGTTGAAAGAGTCAAAGAACTTTCAAAGGATATGCCCTCTCGTTTGCTTATTGTTGATTCACTCACTGCTCATTTTCGTGCTGAGTATGTGGGAAGAGGAGCTCTTGCAGATAGACAGCAAAAATTGAATAAACATATGCATGACCTTCTCCGATGGAGTGATTTGCATAATGGTGTTGTCTGTGTCACCAACCAAGTGTCGGCAAAACCTGATGCCTTTTTTGGGGATCCAACGCGGCCCATAGGCGGTCACATTGTAGGCCATACAGCAACATTTCGTATTTATCTGCGTAAAAGTAAAGGTCCAAAGCGGATAGCACGACTGATTGATTCTCCTCACCTTCCCGAGGGAGAAGCGGTCTTTTCGGTGAATGATAGGGGCATTCGGGACTAAAACAGGAGAAAATAAGGAAAAACCTTAAAAGGGACGTTATCCATTCTTCTTATGGAGGTGAAGTTTTTATGGCCTATACACATAATGGATGGACGTTATATAGCAGGGATGTCAAGCTGAAAGGCGGGAGAATGCAAACAATCTATTTCTTCAGCAAGAGGACCCCTAAGAGTGGTAAGCCCAGCGAGATGCCTCCGGGCTATGTTGTTGGGGTTAACAAACGGACTGGTCTCCCATATCTAAAGAAAAAATAAGCCTGCTGCATCTCTGAATGTAGCTGACAACTCTGTCAGCTCATTTTTCTTTTTTCATTTCATCTATAGTGTTTAAATAGGATAGAATTGTATTCAGGTGGCGTCCATCATGGTTTCAACAATTGGTTTTCTTGTCAATCCCATAGCGGGTATGGGGGGAAAGGTCGGTCTTAAAGGTACTGACGGCGTTGTAGACAAAGCCCTCAGCCTTGGTGCTAAACCAGTGGCGCCTGCAAGAGCAAAAGAGACACTGGATATCTTCCAGTCGACCCATGATAAAAAAGACGATATTGCCTGGGTGACTTGTGCAGGAGATATGGGGGCTTCTGAACTCAAAGCGGCTGATATCGGCAATTTCTCTATAGTATACACTCCTTCAACTGAACGCACCTCTTCGCAAGATACAAAAAATGCATGTAAACAGCTGATGAAACAGAATATTGACTTGATTTTGTTTTGCGGAGGAGACGGGACTGCACGAGATATCTTCTCTATTATGGGGGATACAATACCGATGCTTGGCATACCGGCAGGGGTCAAAATGCATTCTGGTGTTTTTGGCATCAACACCAGCGCTTCAGCAAAGATTCTCCATGAGTTTGTCCAAGGACATCTCACTCTTGGAGACGCTGAGATTTTAGACCTTGACGAGGACAAATACCGAAAAGGAGAGTGGAATATCCGGTTATTCGGTATTGCAAGAGGCATTGTTGAACCAACGTATGTACAGGTAGGAAAAACAAGCTTTGAGTCAGTGTCAGAAGATGAGGTTCGCGATGAACTAGCTGAACATATTGGCGATGAAATGGATGAACACCCCGAGACTCTTTTTTTCTTCGGCTCAGGAGGAACTATTGCATATATTGCTCAAAAATTGGGTGTAGAGAATACTCTATTGGGAATTGATGCCATCTATCAAAAAAAAACGATTAAGAAGGATATGAATGAGCAGCAAATTCTTGGTCTTCTTAATAAATATCCAACAGCAAAACTGGTACTTAGTCCTATTGGGGCACAGGGTTTTATTTTAGGCAGAGGCAATTTGCAACTCAGCCCTGCAGTTATCAATGTCATAGGTATCGACAATATTATCGTTATCTCTACACCATCAAAGCTTCTATCCACGCCAGTTATCCGTGTTGATACAGGGGATGCAGAGCTGGATAAGCGCTTTGCAGAAAAAGGATTGATGATGGTTCTTATTGGATATCGATTAAACAGAGTCGTGAAAATCCAAATAACGTAAACTCTTCTGTGAGAGACATGGCAATCTATCATAATAGATAAATTTATAGTATTTCGTAACATACAACTAAAAAGGAATGACAAATCGATGGAAAAACCACGACTCATTTATGTATTAAGTCTCTTATTGCTTACTGTTGGTGTGTTATTTCTTCGATTGGGTATCTTTTCAATAGAAATTCTTCTTGATATGTCGAACTGGTATAGCAAGGTCCCCGTCTCTTTAATATATATTCTTCATTTTTGGTATTTAGTTTCAGCTATTGCAAGTATTGTGCTTGCGAGTTCCTTTTTTGTTCTTTTATATGCAACGATTAAACGCTATCATTGGGCGCGTAATGCGGGCATTGTCCTTTCTACTCTTTATCTCATCGTTTTTGGTATGCTCCTTGCAGCTCTTATGGTAAATTCAGTGATCTTTCATGATGAATTTTCTATTGCAAGTCTAGTCACCATCATTGTTGCCTTCTTTCTTGATTTTGGTATTGTGTTTTTACTCACACGTCCAACCGTCAGACTCTATTTTCAACAACCTTTATAGTGAAGAGGAAAGATAGTTGATCTTCAAGAAAGATAGAAGACAAACCAACAACTTTTAATAGACTCATTTGTTTCACAGAATCTGGCGAAATCACATGCCGTTATCTCAGGGAGGTACATTTGTTATGAATCGAAATCCAACTGCATTTTTAAAAGAAGAATATGAAGAACTTGTGGAAAAAGACTTAGACTGGAAATTACGCATTTTAGAATCTGGTTCTACTCCCCACTCCATTGTTGATGGAAAAGAAAGTATTATGTTGTGTTCTAACAACTATCTGAATTTGAGCAACCACCCCCGTCTTATTCAAAGTGCTGTTGATGCCGCAAAAAAATTTGGTGCAGGTTCAGGATCAGTACGAGCCATAGCAGGAACGATGAAATTGCATATGGATGTCGAAAAACGATTAGCACAATTTAAACGCACTGAATCATCCTTGATTTATCAAACAGGATTTGCTGCAAATGCAGGGCTTATTCCCCAGCTTGTAGGAAAAGGCGACATTATTATTAGTGATGAATTGAACCACGGCAGTATTATTGACGGAGTGAGACTCACGAAAGCTGATCGTGCTGTCTATAAACACTGTGATGTGGGAGAACTCGAGAAGGTGTTGAAAGAAGCAGATAAGAAAAAGTACAGACGAATCCTGATTATTACTGACGGCGTCTTTTCTATGGATGGCGATATTGCTCCTATGGATAAGATAGTGAAACTTGCAACAGAGTATGGTGCAATGACCTATGTTGATGATGCGCATGGTGAAGGGGTTATTGGTCCTGATGGTCGCGGTATCGGTGCACATTTTGGGATCGAAGGAAAAATTGACGTAGAAATGGGGACCTTCAGTAAAGCGTATGGTGTTGTTGGGGGACTTATTGCTGGAAGCCAGGATTTGGTCAATTTTGCGTATAACAAATCACGAACGTGGCTACTGAGTGGCTCACATCCGCCTGCAGTTGCGGGTGCTCAACTTGCCGCCATTGATGTGTTGGAAACGGAGCCCAAGCATGTCAAAAACTTATGGGATAATACTAAATACTTCAAAAAGGAACTAAAAGCGATGGGCTTTGATACGGGCCATAGTGAAACACCCATCACTCCAGTTATTGTTGGGGAATCCAGCAAAGCAAAGGAACTCAGTGACGAATTATTCAAGGAAGGTGTCTTTGCATTACCTATTGTTTTTCCTATGGTGGCGCGGGATAAAGCACGCATTCGAACCATGATGAATGCAGGATTAACGAAAAAAGACCTTGATTTTGCCTTGGACAAATTCGAAAAGCTGGGTACGTCATTGGGCATCTTGTAATATTTCTTGATGTTTTGAGAATGGGAGGGTAGTTCTATGGCTGATAGTGTGCAACTCCATCATGTAGCCTTACAATGTACTGACCGTACACAAGCGCAACTATTTTTCACTAAAATCCTGGGCATGACGCAAGAAAAAACGTTTACTCTTTCTGCAGCATTGTCACAAGCCATATTTGATATTGATGAGACTGTTGATGTTGATGTGTATTGCAATGCTACTACGCGATTTGAGATATTTTGTACTTCTCAAATGCCTCGTCTTGCGTACCAACATGTGTGCCTAGTGGTTTCTGATAAAGACAGGTTTATTGAGCGATGTAGGCACTATGGTTTGGAACCATTCACGATACCAAAAAGTGGAAGAACCTTGCTTTTTATACACGACTTCTCAAGAAATGTATATGAAATTAAAGAACAACAATAAACGCATTTGAAAGGCTAATCCTTTGATTTACTTACCCATTTCCCCTTCTTTTTTTGGCTCAGCACTTTTTCAATGATTGTTTGCTCATCTGCTTCAACGATAGATTTGTCTTCTGCTGTATTCTGATACTTTTTTAATGCATTTTCAATGGCACTGTCGTCTGCCTTGGCAATCAATCCTTTGTCTTTTTCAGGTATTTCTTTTTCATCTTTTGGTTCTTTTTCGCTTCTGCCTTCAACCTCAAACACTTCTTCTTTATTGGATTGTTCGAAAGGGGGCATATCGACATGTTCTTCTTTATCTTTGTTTTCTAAAGAAGGGAAAGGAGATTGTTTTTCATCCTCCTCTTTTTCTGGTGTGGATTCAGAAGGGTTGGGTACCGGTTCAAATTCCTTTTCTATTTCTGGTTCTTGTGGTTTGCTCTCTTTCTTTTCCTGTGTCGGTGGCGCTGGTTTCTTAGGCATGGGAGGTGACCCCCTTGCAGGCATGAGATTGAATGCATCATTTAGAAAGTCCTTTTCTTCTACCGTGGGGATCCAGTAATATCCTTCTGTGTCCTTAAAAATATTAGGTGCATCCTCGTCAAAATGAGTCATAATGGTAAGTGTATTAGAGTGCTTATCTTTACATATTTCAAGTTTAATGTGAATCTTTCCTTCTTTAGGCATATGAAACCATCTCTCCTCAGTTAGAAAACGAATCACGTAATAGGACTTATAGATATCGGTCGATGAAAACGTATTTTGATCCGTTATTCTCCTTACAAATTGGTATTTTTTGTTTTAATAATTTTGTTGAAATGCGTTATTTTATGATAATAGTGTTTAAGAGGTAAGGCAAGGACCTACCATCTTTGCTTGGAGAAAGCAATCTATCAATAATCCGTTCCATGATTGTTTTTAATCCAAGACTTCCTTCAGATATTTCTTCTGTAGAATCACTACTAGTAATGATCTGATTATTTTTTGCGTATTTGTTCATGACAATGTTTCCGTCTCTGTTCCCCGTAACAGTACAATCAATGATCTGATTGTCAGACGATGCGGAAAGATAAATGCCATGTACTCGGTTATCGTAAATGTGACAATTTTCGATAATATTCCGGTCATTTCCTGAGGCAATCGCGTCAACTCCTGTATGAGTATTTTGATAGAATTCACAGTCCTTGATGAGATTGCCTGAGGAATGCTGTAATTCGATACCGTCACAATTGTAAGAAAAAACACAGTTAATAATGCTATTGTTGTTGGATGGGGCTGATTCACTTCCAAGGATTGCTATTCCTTCATCTTCACAGCGTTCAAATGTGCAATTAGTTATCTGATTACCTGAGGTCCATATCGCAATACCAATGGGATTGTCATAAAACAGACAGTCGTTGATGTTGCAATCTGAAGCAACTATGTGTATACCTGTTGAATAGAGGCCTGGGGCTCCATTGGAAATGCTGAGGCCTTGTATGGTGATGCCTGGAGCCCCAAGACGGAGTGCATATTTGTTCTGCTCAGAGATGGGATTGATAATCGTCTGTTCTCTATCCTCTCCTATCAGGCTGATTTTCTTGTTAATACGAAGTATCTCTGTATATTCTCCTGGATGAACAATAATCGTTGATCCGGTTGGTGCGTAGGCGATTGCTTGCTGGATGGTGCGGTAATCTCCGTTTCCCTGTTGACCGACGGTTATGATGTTTTCATCGTGGGCACTCGCACTAGACGTAAGAACTGTTCCTATAAGACAGAACAACGTAGCCAGTACGGCGACCGCAGATGTTCTCCTCTTCATCTTACCATTCCACGTTAGCTGTTAGCGTGTTAATAACTAACGTGGTATCTTTTGTCAGCTAGTGTATTTAAAGCTTTTTTGTAAAAATGACAAAATGAAAATCAGTCACTGATATATCAAACAAAACGATATGATTGTATTATGAAACAATCTTTCCTTTGAGCTCGTTACAAGTGGCAACAATCTTATTGTATGTTTCAGGACTACAGTTCACTGTAAGAATCACATGGTCATTATAGGCAATGTTGGTGACATGTGCTTTTTCATACACCCCCGATATGAATGATTGTACTTGTTTAGTAAGGGGCAATTGTATGGTTAACGAAGTCAGGTGGGGCAAAGATTCATGGATGGTGGCAAGTAGCATATCAATGTGTTGTTTTTCTGCAACTGAGACAGGAATAAGCGGTTTATGTTTCAGCGTCTCTTGCTGTTTGAGATAGGTAATTCGCTCATCAAGTTCCCTGCCAGTAAGCACATCAATCTTGTTCAACACTATAATTACGGGAGAAGTAACGCCAATTTCACTCAGCTCACGAAGAGAGACGTGTAATTTCTTATCCACCACTGTTTTCTCTTCACTTGCATCGGCAACCAACAGTACAACATCGGCAACAGCAATTTCTTCAAGTGTAGAATGAAACGCATCGATGATTAGGGTAGGAAGATCTTGGATGAACCCCACGGTGTCGGTCAAAAGAATGGGACTTTCTTTTGTTGAAATTTTCCTTGTTGTTGTAGAGAGTGTAGAAAATAAACGTCCCTCAACCTTCACTTTTTCTCTAGCCAATAGATTTAATAAACTGCTTTTTCCTGCATTGGTGTACCCTGCTAATGACACAAGATAAAATCCACCAGTATGTCGATGCTTTCGCCTCATCTCTCGCTCATCGCGAATTTTGTCTAAATCCTCTTTAATTTTTTTGGTTTGTTTTTTAATAGTCTCATAGTAATCGTCAACTTGGTACTCTCCACCTGCCATAAATCCAGGATGTTCCCCAGCACGTGCACGATGAATAAGCTCTCGTACGAAAGGGCGTTCATACTGTAGCCGTGCAAGCTCTACTTGCAGTCGCGCTTCCTTACGATCGGCCCGTTCTGCAAAGAGCGCGAGAATGAGTCTTACACGATCAAAGACATCTTTTTGAAATGCTTTCTCAAGAAAAAACCATTGAGAGGGTTTGAGATCACCATCAACAATAATGATATCGATCTGCTGTTCTTGGGATTCAATCTTTTTTTGTATCTCTTCAATTTTTCCTGGGCCAATGTAACTATTTACATCTGGGTGATTGCGGTGTTGAATAATGGTATCAATAATCTTATAGTCAAGTGATGATGCAAGCTGACTAATCTCAGTAACATCATCATATAATGAGATAATAAGAGCGTTTTTTTCATTCATAGTAAGACGATACCCATAACCATTAACAGCCCCCCTCCTTTAACACTGTTGATTCGTTTTAGTTATCAGTATTGCCTCGTCTCAAGAAATCGATGCAATAGACATAGAGTGCACGGACTACGAGTTCTACTCGACACTCATGGATACTTCGCTGGCCTGTTAACACATCAAGAGCCATATCGGCAAGTTTTTTATCTTTATTTAACAACTTGATGAGCTTCTCCGTTTGGTTGGTCCAACTTGTTGTTGTTTTTAAAAGAATTTTAAGGTCTTTTCCAAACTGTTTTTTCCACCGTGTTTGATACTGTGATAACGCATCGTCACTATAATTATGCGATACGAGGGCATCACCAACAACTTCTGCAGCAATTTTTCCGGAGTGCATGGCATAATGAATGCCTTCTGCAGTAACAGGATTGATGAGTCCGGCTGCATCGCCACAAAGTATCACTCGGTCAGCGTATGTTTTGTCTAGCGGATACAATGGTGTTGCTCCACCTTGTATCCGTCCCGTACCAAATGAGGGGGGAACAAGGGACTGTTTTTTCAACTCGACAAGATACTGTTGATATTTCTCTCTCAGGTTATTTTTTCCCTCTCTTTTCTGTTTCAATGGTATAATTTCCCCGATGCCAACATTGAGGTGTTCCTTTTTTGGAAACACCCATCCGTATCCTGACATTCCTTGAAAATGGAGATGTACATGCAACGTTCTTGTGTTCTTAAACCACTGATCCATTGTAGCTTTTCCAAGTTTTTGCTCTTGGAATGCACAGACGCCGATACTCTCGCGAGATGATGCCAATCCTGCTTTTTTTGCAATAGTACTCCATATTCCATCAGCACCGATAACAATGTGCGACGTTATGGATGATTCATCATCAAGCATAATGGTTGCATCGTCCTTTGAAATCACAAGATCCGTTACTGTTTTCCCATCCATAAACGTGGTACCATGTGCCACTGCAAGTTTTACCAGGTCATGATCAAATTTTTCTCTGACCACCATAGCAACAGTCGGTTTTTCTCTTTGTAATTGAACTTTGGATTTGGAAAAGGAAGAATGGACCCATCCAGTATAGGAATACGAATCGATTAATTCTTCGAGATACGAGAACTGCTTAAGGAGGCGAACAGGTATCCCGCCACCGCATGCCTTTTTTCTTGGAAATTTGTCTTTATCGATAAGTAGAACCGATATTCCTTGTTCTGAAAGATGTTTTGCAGCTGTGGACCCTGCAGGTCCTGCCCCCACAACAACGACCTCGTAATCCATAGGTCATCACTACATATCAACAGTGGACAATTTATATACTCTTGCTCTGTTGTCACAAAAACTAAGAATGGTAACTACACTACATATGAGGGACGGTTGGAAGAACACTCATGAGCAACCAAGACTACGTGTGTAAATATTGCGGAGCAAAGATGCACAAGTTTGATTACGAAATGTATAATGGTTACTGCGGTAAGTGTAGAGAGATTCTTGATTGGAAGAGAACATTAGATAATATCAAAGAATTTAAAAAATAATTATTAAGATAGGGGGCATTACAACTTTTCTGCAAATGCATCCAACTTCGTTTCCCACCCGTCTATCAGAGCGTTGCCAGATTTTATATCCTTGCCAACCTTGAAATCCGTCTCTGCCAGCTTTACCATGTTCTTTTTTGAAAGTAATTTTTCCATCTTTTGAAGTCTGTTCTTGTCCATGCCATGGGTGTTGATAATTCCGTATTTCTTTCCTTCCATTCCTTCAAGATTTTTCATGAATGTCTTCATGTTGCGCTGGAGATTGAACGCCTCTGCCGCAGCAGAGAATACATAGACATCTGCTTCCGGTAAAGCAACAGGATTTGCCTCATCGGTCGTTAAAATCTGTGTTTCTGCGTTTTTCTCTTTCAGTTTTTCGGCGAGATGATTCACTATCTTTTTATTGTGTCCATATCTTGACCAGTAGACCATAACATACTTCATGAAGTCACCGAGAGTAGATAACAGTTCATGTATAAAAAATGCAGGGGACGGGGGTTGAACTCATAATTGCCGGTAAAAATAAATATTTTTAGTCCCATCTTTTCAAATTTGATAGTTTTTCTGATAATTCGTCAAAAACCATTTGTTTTTTCTTTTTATTTAAGTGGAATAAAGTCTTAAAAATCATCGCTCTCGATATCGTAAAAATATAATTCATTTTTATAACACTATCTTTTACGGCCCCTTCCTGTTTAGAAAGTGGTATTCCTTTCATTTTTAGATTACTTGTAATGCCTGCTACAACAACATTATCAAATTCCTCAAATAAGATGAGAGCGGGCCTCTTTTTTATTTCATAAGTATCTGTAAATTGTATTTTAGCAATTATTACATCGCCAGATCTAAGCATTTTCCCAAGCCTCGTCGTCTTCGTTATCCCAGAGTTCTTTCATCTTTGGTTGTTGAATTTTATGTAAAAATTCATCATATTGATTTCTCTTTTTTACATTTTTAAAAATTTCTATCATATGGATAATTAATTCATTATATGTCTGTCTCGGATGCTCCCTAATCTTTTTGAGAGATTTGACAACTGATTTATCTAATTGTATAGTGGTTGGGTTATTCATTATATGTCCCCTATAGTTACTATATAACTTTTTATATATAAGCTTTTCTTTAACTGCTAAGAAGATAATGTGGAGGATGAGGTTTGAAATCCCCAGCCAATTACTATCGCTTTTTCTTAAAATATTGTAAGGTAGAAATGAACCGTTGAATTGCAGTAATATTACCTACTATGGCAAAATAAATCAGCATCCACTCAAGCAACGAAAAGCCAAAGGGCAACTGAACGCTAGGATACATCAACAAAATGTGTTGAATGAGAGGCAGGACCATCAATAACACCAACCGATCAGCCCGCCCTAATAGTCCTGCATATTCTCTCTTATAGCCAACTGCTTGCGCTTGGGTTCCCATGTAACTCGTGAGTAACATTCCAACGATAGCTAGAAGCCCAATTCTAGCATCACACCACGCGCTGAGTGCAAGACCGCCAACGATAAACACATCGGCATAGCGATCGAGTGCATGATCAATATAGTCTCCTTGTTTTGATGTTTTGTTTGTTAACTTTGCTACTTTTCCATCAATGGCATCAAAAAATCCGTTCAGAAAGACAAACAACACACCGCCGTAGAGATAATAATTGAACAGTTCTTCTTCAGGGGAGGAAAAATAAAAAAACAATCCTGCAAGAAAGGCAAAGACAGCCGATAGTGCTGATAACGTGTTGGGACTGATGCGCGAAAATTTTCTGGCAATGACCACTAATAGTGGGTCGACATTTTTCCGTTGCCCGTCAAGAACCATATTCTTCTCCTGTTCTCACTAATCCTGCAAGAGTTCATCAGACCAATCAATATTGCCTATATTATATTTTTTTCTTTTTTTAAAGTTATGTTGTATGATATCCTGCACTGTTGACACAACACCCTCTGTTGGCAAATGCGTAGTATCAATCTCAAAGATGTTTGATTTTGCGTGATGTTCAACTGCTTCGCAGAGGATGACGTCGAGTACTTCTGCCTCAACATTCTCTTTGATTTTCTCCATGTTCCATTGCCTAGTAGAAAGCCGTTGTTGTAAGTTGGTAGGATGACAACGGAGGATAATAACCTTGTCAACACCATTAATCAGATGAGAGACATGGCTATCTAGGATAACAAGATCCTGTTGTGCATATGTTTCTTCGATATGGGCGTTAAGTTTCTTAAAATCAATAATTTTTGAATTTCGTTTCGCATCGATACTACTATATAAGTGATATTCAGAAACTACAGCATTGATATCAACAACGGTGTACCCTTTTACCTTCAGCATCTGTGAAACTGCACTTTTTCCCACGCCCGGAGTTCCGGTCAGTGCAACAAGCATGTTACACCAGAGTATGATAATCGTAGCCTCGAAATCCTTCTTTAAAACAGTAGTGTAGAGTTTGGTAGTCCTTGCGAAATTCCTTGATGTCTTCCTTAATTTTCTGGGGAGTTTCTTTTTTCAGCAGAACTCTTTGATAAAATTCAGCAATCTGGTCCATGGCTGATTCCTTCATTCCAATACGCGTTAACTCAGGGGTGCCTAGTCGCAATCCCGATGGATTTAACGGATCGGTATCGCCGGGAATAGTATTCATGTTGGTGACAATGCCTGCGCCTTCCAGTAGCTTCGAAGCTTCTTTTCCTTTGCCCGGTCCAATCTCAAGCAAGATTTGATGAGACTGGGTAAATCCCAGTTTTTCTGCAAAAACCGAAAACCCTTGTTCATGCAACGCTTGCCCTAATCGCTGGGCATTTTTAATGGTCTGCTTTGCGTACGCTTCGCCAAATTCGAGATGCTCAGCATAGGCGATTGCCTTTGCTGCTACATGATGTAGATGATACGAGGAGGTGACTCCAGGGAACACACCAAACCCTAGTTTTCGTAAAAAGGATTTATCTTCGTCAGTATCTCCTTTATGGTCAGAGACAATCATTCCTCCCTGAGGCCCAGGCAGTGTCTTATGAGTGCTTCCGCTCATCACATCGGCGCCTTCACGGAGAGGATCTTGGAATTGTTTCCCCCCGATAAGTCCCAGCACATGAGCCGCGTCATAGACGAGATACGCACCAACATCATGTGCTGCTTCCGCTAGTTCTTTGATAGGGCTAGGAAATAAGAAGACAGACCGTCCGTTTAGGGCAAGCTTTGGTTTTACTTGCTTAATGAGTTTTACAGCGCCATCGACATCGATGTTCATTTCTTCATCATTGAAGGGATACGACACCAGATTGATCCCACGAACACCAGCGCCACCCCATTTTCCAAAGGAGATATGGGCGCCATTGGCCAGATCAAGCACTGTTGCTGTTTCTCCTGGTTTCATCAATGCTTTAAGAATGGCAATGTTTGCGGTTGTGCCTGCAGTCGGTCGCACATCAGCATACGAGCAGTTAAAGAGTTTTTTTGCCAGCTCCATTGCTTTTTCTTCCACTAGATCAAAGATGTTGCATCCTTCATAATAGCGATGCCCTGGTGTTCCTTCGGCATAGCGACCATGAAAATCAGAAATCAACATCTCGCGACACAGCGGAGACAAGACATTCTCACTAGCAATCATGGGAAGAGAGTTAGCAAAAAATTCATTATTTTTTTCCGCTTGTTTACGAATATATTCTGCTTCGTTGTACCAGTTCATAGAAACCCCACACATCCTTAATCTATAAAGCTCATAAAAAGCTAATGGAATTTCTTGCCTAAATTCGTCTGAATGCTTTTGATGCCGTCGTCAAGAATTCGACACCCTGTTTTTTGATAAGTACATCATCTTCTATGCGAACACCGCCAATTCCAGGAAGGTAGACGCCAGGTTCAATGGTCAGTACCATATGTTCTTGTAATATGTCTGTGCATTCGTCAGTGAAACCTATGCCACCGTCATGAACGGCAAGACCAAGCGAGTGTCCTGTTGAGTGAATGAACCGACCGGCAAATGGTGATTTTTCTATATATTTACTCACTGCTCGATGGACGTCACAGGCGTTGATGCCTGCTCGTGCAGTCTCAATGCCAATTTCTTGTGCTTCAAGAACAGTATCGTACATGTCTTGTTGCTGTTTACTGGGGCTGCCAAAGATAAATGCTCTAGTGATGTCTGAGTTGTATTTCTTGAAACAAGCGCCAAAGTCACATAATACAAGGTCGTTACGGTGTAGCCGAGTTTTTCCATGGGTATAATGTGGTTCTGCGGTGTGCGCGCCAAACGATGAAATGATGTCAAAGGCTGGCTTATCGGCGCCATGCTTTTGTAAGAGGTATCCAATTTCTGCTGCCAGTTCGCATTCATAGAGACTTTCCCGTGTAAGTTCGGGAATTTTTTCCATGACTTGATCAGCAATATGGCACGCTCTTTTGATGTGGGCAAGCTCGGTAGCATCTTTGATAGCACGACTTTTAGTGAATGCGTCAGACACATCGATGAACTGTTTGGATGGAAATTGCTCGAGTAATTTCATAAATTGTTGATGGGCAATTCCTGCAAAGTTGATACCGATGGTTGTTGCGGATGCTAACTGAGGTTGAAAGAGTCCGTTACTTGTCTCTTTTTTTTTGTATGTGTGAAGATGCGCATCGGTATGCTTTGCTGTTTCTGCTTCAAGTTCAGATACAATAAGATCGAGACCACCGTCAGGATAAAGAAGTGCAGTACTTCCTTCGAAAAGACCTTGGTCAAGACCAGTCACATAAAAAAAATTATCGTCGATGAATGGTTCACTTGCGTTTTGTAAAAGAATAAGATCTGGTTGCACGGTAAGATGAGAAAACACACGTTTCACTCGGTGTTCCACTGATACATCACTACTCCTTGCCAAGATGCAGCTACCCGTTACCACTTAGCAGTTAAAAGCAACCATTCTCTCTCGTATGTATGCAATGAAAAAGGATTACCTATTATAATCTTTGATAAGGGTTTGTAGTTGGGTGAGATCATTTTTTATGGTTTCCACTTGTTTCATTTTTTCGCTTTCAAAACTCTTCAGAATATCTGGCAGTTGTTTCGTAAGCTTATAGATGTGGACTGGCCGTCCTTTTCCCTTCTTTTTTAGATCTCTTTTCTTTGCCCATCCTCTCCGTCGCATCTCCTGCATAGCTACACTGACTTCAGGCTGTCTAAGATCTGCGCCCTGTTCGACTTCCGCGGAGCGACATTCGTCAACTTGTGAAATGTACATTAAGGTTTTAGCAAGATTTTTTGGCATCCCAAGCTCAGCGAATAATTGCACTGCTTTGTCGTCTTTCTCATCTAACACAAAAGATCTTTTTCGCTTCATGTTCTCCTCACCATTCTTAATCATTCGAGAGTATTTATATTTTTCTCATTTTTTCGATATCAGGTATGTTTTTGCGTTTTTTTCTCCTTAATATGGTTAAATTTTCTGATTTTTATTTTACTTTCAACAAGCATTGTTTTTGCAAGGTCATCTGGGTAGTTTCCAGCGAATACAATCTCTTTTACACCGGCATTAATCAGCATTTTTACACAGACCACACACGGCGTGTTCGTACAATATAACACGGAATCCCTTATCGAGGTTCCAAATACTGCAGCTTGAATAATGGCATTTTGCTCTGCGTGCAGTCCCCGGCATAACTCATGCCGCTCTCCAGAAGGAACATTTAACTGCTCTCGCAGACAACCTACTTCAGAACAATGCTTCAATCCCTTAGGAGCTCCGTTGTAGCCAGTGCTTAGGATGTGTTTATCTTTCACTAGAATGGCTCCTACTTTTCTACGAAGACAGGTACTTCGTTTTGAAACGACATGGGCCATTTCCATGAAATATTCATCGTATGACGGCCGCTCTCCCATAAAAACCAATAAGGAATGGCAAGAGGTGCTTAATATAATTATGATTTTTTAGTACTATCCATCAATACCATTAAAAACGCAAACATCATATATGACCACCAGCATTGTTTTTCATAAGACAGAGGGATAAAAATGGCACATCGATATGGAATTTATCAATCGTCACCCACGAGTTGTGTATTTTACAAGCAAGACGAAGACGGCAATCAGTCAACCTTCAATATTTTTGCTATGCCTGTTTCACCTGCAGAAAAGAAAAAAGCGCTTTTTGCGTTTATTGACAATGAGGGATTTAAAAAGGAAAGTTGGTCAGGAACAAAAGAAACTGACATCAAAAAAGTTATCGATTCTTTTGGTGCATGGGCCGCTGATGCACCCATTGTCTTTGAACTGGAGGCAAAAAAAAGCATGGGCGAATGTTTACGCTCAGTTATGCAGGAAGAGTAACACGTTCATTTCTTTAGCGAAACGACGAATTCTTGAAAATCCTTCGCGACATATGAATATTTAAAAATTTTCCGTGCCTCATCTTCTAAGACGTGGTAATCAAGATAGCGCGGGCTGATGTGTGTTAAAAATAATTGATCAACCTTTGCCTCTTTTGCTATTGTTGCTGCTTGCTGTGCCGTGGTGTGGCCATACTCATGTGCCAACTCTTCGAGACTTGCATCAAAAGTAGCGTCATGAATCAATACATCTGCTTCTTTAGCAAACGCAATTAAGGATTTACAAGGAATAGTATCTCCAGAGATGACAATTTTCCTTCCTTTCCTAGGCTTCCCCAGTACCATAGCTGGCGTGATGGTTGTCCCGTTCTTGAGCGTAACGGTCTGCCCCTTCTGCAACTTACTAAACAAATGGCCTTCAGGTACGCTAAGAGCGAGAGCTTTCGGTTTGTTAAATTTTCCTGGTCGTATATCCTCTTCAAGGGCATAGGCCAGTGTAGGAATGTTATTATGTTTAACTTGTAATGTCTTGATACTATATCCTTCAAACTTGACGGTGTCCCCGTCACAGAGCTCATGAGCAACAATCTTGTAATTGGGCCTGAAATAGCCAAGAGACAGCAGCTCCGAGGCCAATTGGTTGATTCCCATAGGGCCGTAGATATGCAGTGGTTTTTCTCTATCATTCAGTTGCATGGTTTGTATAAGTCCAGGCAACCCAAGAAAATGATCCCCATGAAAATGACTAATGAATATTTTTGATATCTGCATATAACTGAGAGCAGATTTCTGGAATTGCCGTTGTGTTCCTTCGCCGCAGTCGAATACGATGACCTCACCGCCTCGTTTTATTGCTACTGACGAAACGTTACGTTTCACGGTGGGCCAACTCCCTCCTGTTCCCAGAAAGATGATGCTGAGTTGTGTCATCTTCATCATGGATGAAACAATATGCTAAAAGGATTGTGGTTACTTTTCAAAAACCGCAAAGCAACGCGTAAGACTCCGGTGTGCTCTCCAATTATGGGTTTCTTTCAATGAAAAATACTGCTTTCCTATTGAAAGCATATCGTTATGTCCCATTCCGATGACTGCACGCCCATTTGTTTTAAGAATTTCTGAGAGGTGATGAAATGCTCGATCATAGAGGTTTGTAATCGGTTCCCCTTTTGTCGTTGTTGCTTTTCCGTACGGGAGATCGGTTACAATGGCATCGACGCAGCTTACGTTTTTACCAATGGAACTAACATCGGTGCAAAAAATGTTATCATGAGGGATATGATAGAATGCGAGTGTTTGTCTGCACCCATCGACCATCTTTTGTTCAATATCACTGCCGATAACCTTGGCACCGATACGTCCTGCTTCAAGTAAAATCCCTCCGGTTCCACAAAAAGGATCAAGCAGGGTTTCCTTTGCTCTAATGCCAGATAAATTTACTAATGCCCGTGCGATTTTTGGATGAAGGGAAATGGGAGAAAAAAATGGTCGGTATTGTACCTTTCGTTGTTCGAATTGGGTCCGGTTAATCTCTACCAGCTTACGACCTACGTAGAGAACCTTATCGGTGATGTATGCCCGTATTTCTATATCTGGATTGTTAAGCACCACGTTCCGCCCCCTGCTAAATACTGATGCCAAAGCTTGTACAAGAGGTTGCGAATCAATCGTTTCAGATCGATTTTTATGGCGTATGGCAAGAGAACCATTCTGCTCTATCTTTTGTTTTTTTGCATGTTCAGTTACATTTCCTATCGTTGGTGAACAAGAAAACAAAAACGTGTCAATATAGAACGTAAAAGCCATTCGCTGCCCGACACTTGCAATTTTGCTTTCGCTGATTGAGGTATCGATGACAAGGACATCATTGTTCTTTTCGATGATGATAAACGGAAGGCGTTCTGCATGGAGGCAGGATATAAGCTCGGCAGATGGGAGAGTATGGTGTTCTTTTGAGAGTTCAAACAGATATTTCATATCAGTGCTACGAATGAGCTTTTATGTTTTAAACGTAGTCTTGACCAATAACGGCGTAATCACTGTGGTGACGATAGTCAAAAGAATGGTGGTCGCTAGGATTTGATTGGCAACTGACGTTTCAACCATACCATGCGAAATGGCAGCCGTTGCAATAACAAGTGCAAGTTCCATACGGGGAATCATTCCCACCCCAACCTGCAAGGATTCTATAGTGGTCATGCCGGCAAGTTTTGCACCAATGCCGCAACCGGCAATTTTTCCGAGTATGCTTACGATGATAACCACAACAGCAAATACGCCAACAATGGTAAATGCGGTGAGATTAACATTTGTCCCCACCCATACAAAAAAGATGGGGATAAAAAATCCATATCCAATTGCCCGTACATCAGTAACAATCTTTTGTGACCGTATAGTCTGTCCAATGAGTAACCCTGCTACAAACGCCCCGATGATGCCTGCGATGCCTGCCTGATCAGCAAAGAATGAATAGAGCAGGAAGAGGGCTAGGGCGATACTGAGAAAAGCCTTTGGGAGATGCACCTTTTCCCCTAAGTCCAAGATTTTATCAATAATTCTCAATCCAAGGTATAAGAAAATGAGGAAAAAGAGCACGACCTTTAATCCAACAAATAAGGGTGGATCGGTCCCCAGTACAAATGCTAGTAGTAACACTCCTATCACATCGTCAATCACGGCAGCACCAAGAATAGTTGCACCAACATTGGTGTCAAGAACGTTAATGTCCATCAGTGTTCGTACGGTAACTCCTACCGATGTAGCGACCAAGATAAGACCAATAATGACACTTTCAACAAGAGAAAAGCCAAATACAATGCCAACAACAATCCCCAGAAGACAGGGAACAACAACTCCTCCAATAGCAACAAGGGCCGAGGCTCTTTCCATTTTCTTTAATTGCGATAAACTGGTTTCAAGCCCGGTGATAAATAATAAAAAGAGAATACCAAGATCTGCAAAGAGCTCAAACTCTTGAGAATCATAGACGAGTGCGGGCATAGTAATAGGTATGCTGAATAGCGAGAGTTCTTGCCCGCACAGCACATACATCCCTATAAGTCCAAGTAGAACCCCTGCAAGAATCTCTCCAATGACTGCAGGCTGTTTTAACCTATCAAAGAGGTGACCAAGCGCACGGCCACCAATCAGTGCCAAGGCAACAGAAAAAAGCACGTTGGACAGCGTAACTATCAACCTTCTTCATCTTCTACCATGGGGCGGTATTGTGTTGCCCCATAGAATTTTCGAATTAATTGATGCAGTGTCAGTTCACCAACAATATGTTTATTTTCAACAACAGGTAGCCTTCGTAGTTTGTACTTCACCATTTTCACGAGTGCATCAAGAATTTTTTCGTCAGGTGCACAGGTAATAACTCGATGGCACATGATAGTCCCTGCCGTTTTTGCAGTACCGTGTTGAATGGATCGAATATCAGGCATACCAAAGACATAGGACGTGGATTGTTTGGGGGCCAGAATTGACAAAACATCGTGTTCGGTGATGACCCCCACGAGCTCTTTTTCTTGTTTTGTTTTTACCACCCAAATATGACTTTTCCCCCCAAGAATAGACAACACGTGGTGTATGTCTTCTTGTTCTTCGATTAACGGAAGGTCCCATACGCGCTTATCCATCAGCTGACTGACCTCTAGCTCATAAAAATCAGATACTAATTTGTCCCTTTTTACCATCTTGCTAGCACTAAAGGAACAAGCAATATTTAAACACTGCTTTTTACAAAAACAGATGGCTACTTGCCGTCTTCGTCTTTTTTATCTTTCTTTTTTACTTTCTCATCAATTTTTGCTCTAATATCGTCAATTCCTTCAAACCACTTATCCTTTCCCTCTTCATCGATTTCTCCTGTTAATCTGTCAATTTCATAGCGAACACGGTCAGTTCCTTCAAACCATTTGTCTTCATCAGGAAGTTCTGGTTTTCTTTTTTCAAGCTCTTTGTCTACCGGTTTAACGGCAAATATTTCTTTATCCTTACGTGGTCTACTGATGCGAATTTCTTCTACTTTTGCTCCTCGTTTGGGTTCAACTTGAACGGTTTCTTCGTTTGATGGTGGGGAGACGATGGTACCATGTGCCGTTGATCGACTAACTGGTTTGGTGCTTTGCTCATTTTGTTTCAGATATTCTGTCTTTTTTTGCCGAAAATGAACAATGACAATTGATGCAAGTAATAGAGCAATGGCCACACCAATTAAGGTATATTCACTTCCAAGGATTATTTCAAATAGGCTGGGATAACTTTGTAATTCTATGGTTTCTGTGCCAGGAAAATACCCCTCTTTTTCCGCTCGTATAACGAGTTCTTCTCTATTTTCAGGTGCTGTTAAGGTTGCACGACCATTTGCTTTTGTTACTGTGCTACTTCCTTCCCCAGCATATCCTTGAATTGCTACAATTGCGCCAGCGATTGCTGTGCCCTGGTCATCAGTAACCGCGACGGAAAATGGTTTGTTTTTCTCCACGATATAATCATCAGGAGTTACAGTAAGTTGCCCTTTATTTCTAACTAGAATGGTCGTGGTATTGCTTACATATCCTATCTTTGATGCGGTGATATTCATTTCAGTATCTTCGAGCACTGCCGGTGCTTGGATCGTTTTTTCTGCAGAATCATCAGTGATTTGGTAGATTTCACCATCAAATTCAACTGTAACATCGAGTAAAAATTGGAGGGTCCCCGTTTCATTATATGTGTAAACACTCACAATAAACGCATCGTTTTCATATACTTCAGGTACCACATCAAAGATAAGCTCTCCTTCAGAATCAGCTGGTACGGTAGAACTACACAGCGTTAGCACTATACTTATGCCTATCAGGTAAAGAGTCCACGAAGTACTGTGTGTACCTGCTGATTTTCTTGCTCTCCTCATGTACCACCTTTCTTGAGAGTGCGCTCATAGTCAGATAATTTACCATATATTTATGTCTTTTTAGATATGAAAGGAGATCTTCTTTATCTGTACTTTTACTGTTGATTGGTTATTTGTTCGATCTATAATCGCAATATTTATTAAATAACAAACATATTATAGTAATGTAGTATATAAAAATGATACCTGAAGGATACACAAAAAATGGTAATTATTGTAAACAAAGATTTATATAATAATACCACCAACATAATCAATAAAGGTGCGACTGCATGTCACTGACCAGAACATTTAAAGCATGTTTCCTTTCATCTCTGTTACTGTTTAGTTTATTTTCCATACTTTTTGTAGCTCCTGCGCAAGTTCGAGCCGAATCGACAGGGTCAACAACTCTCTATTTCCATGATTATTTTACTACAGAGTTAATCAATGAGACTGCACCCACAAAAAATAATGATTCTCAATGGCCACCAAAGATTACGAATACTGAGGAATTTATAGAATGGTTCTTGATTTGGCTTTCATACAAAGGCATCTTAAGCGAATTTAACGAATCAGAATTGGAAGAATTTGGTGATTTTTTAGATGAATTGGAGTATTTGAATCCGTTCTTTATTGCTGAGTACTATGATTATTATGGTGAAGAAGATCTTGATATCGTAGGGGATGTCGTATTTGATTTGTATTTCTCGTCAACCCTCTTTTCAAGGATACTAAAAGACGAAGTTAACGTTGGTATCAGTCTCAATGGTCTTGGAAACGATTACAACAAAACGGCAACTATTAAATCATCGTTAACTGGCAAAAAAATCCAGAAAACACAGATTACGATTCCTGATGTAGATATGACACTTTCTCCTGGTGATTATCTCGTCTTTTCTATTGAACTCATGCCCAGTGACAAGCTTATTGGTGATCTTATTGAAATGCAGGATGAGGAACAAATCTTAAACATTACTGAACAACTTGCTGATTTCCTCCTTAATCAGACCTACATTCCTAAGTTAGCAGAAATTGGGCAACTAATGAAAGACGTACTGAACGAAAGTGAAGCAGGATTGGAAAACTTTTCCTTAGCAGATGTTGCAGACCTCGTAAATGCCGTCAGTTCTTCTGCATTTGTGTATGATTCTGTTCAGCACCCCTCCTCGGTCACTCTTCCTGGAGAAACTATGGGAGAGAATGAGAATGTTAAAACCTATTATCTCCGAGAAGGAAAGACCATGGATGATGGTGAAAAGCCAACCAATGATAAACCCATACAGGCAGACCTCAAATCTACCGTCTCCTTTGAAGGTCCTGATCTTGCACGAAGTAAAATAGTAAAAGAGGCAACTGCAAGTTTATATATCGATCATCAGGATTTGCTCCGTCTTTTCAATTTCTTAAAAGGAAATATTGCAGTATCGGCATCATTAGTGTATGATGGAGAAATCATTGCCTCAGACACGAAGACATTTGGAAAGACCACTATCCTTGATATGTTTCTTAAGCCAGATGAACCCACAATCTTTACCTTTACCGATGTAGAGTATGAAATTCCTTATGGTGAGCATCTCACACTGGAAATAGGAACAGGTAATGGTACTTCATTCGGCCGTCTTAATTTTAGACGCAATGTGAAATTACTTTATGATAGTACTGATTTTCCCTCCTCGTTAACTGTAATCTATGGGGAAACTGATCACATTCAAATAACTCCTGATTCCTCAGATGATGTTGTGCAAACGGTCCTTGCCGGTCAGGTTCACTACACCCTTGATGTTACAAGTGAGTTCAAAGAAGATATTGCAATTGGTAGTTATGGTTTTTCTTCGGATGAATCTAAGAAATGGGATATCAAGATTACGCCAACGACTCTTTCCCTTGATGCAGGAGGCAATGGTACCGTTGAGGTGAAAATTACTTCAACAGATGATGATCTTAATTCCTATGGAGATTCGTTAGATGTTACGTTTACAGCATCAGGAAAGACGGGAAGAGCACTGTTCCCTGCAACCATTGAGCTCTCCGAAGATGCAGTTATCTACGATATCACTGTTATTAAACCAAAAAATAAAGATGTCAAATATGGTACCAATGCTACCTATCACATTGAAATCCAAAATAATAACACAGGGTATTGGCCAGATGATTATACAATTGATATATCCTCAAAAAATGACTGGAACTATGATATTTCGGAAAAAACCGTCTCAGATCTTTCATCATACGTACTCACTAAAGAAAGCGTTATGATTAATGTCACGGTTCATGTGCCGAAAGATTTTGAAGTTTCTTCAGATAAATTGACGTTCAAAGTTAAATCTAAAAACAGCAATGAAATTGCCACCATCAATATTACCACAACAGTAATTGGTCCAAATATTCTTGAAGCACTCTATGACTTCTTCGAATCATCTTCAGACGGCATGGGCCTTTCTGATGCACTTGGCTCTTCATCTCTTGGAGCAATACTTTTAGCATCGATTGTGTTTATCATCATCTTCTTTGTTATTATTATCATTGTCTACCTACTGACCATTAAATATGTTGAACTTGTATGTCTGGAACGAATCGGTGAAATCACTTCTGATGAGGAGGCAACCTATGAAATCACGATTCGTAATCCATACAAATATCCGCTTACCTACACTTTATCTGCACAGGAAGCCTCCTTGTCATCTGGGTGGGAGGTTTCGCTTGATACCACAAACGTGATGCTTGAAGCAAGGCAATCTACTATTGTTCGCCTTACGGTTAAACCGACAATGTTCGTCAAGCAAGATGATTGGGCCGAGGTTATAGTCACGGCAACTGTTGCGGAAAAGCAAAAAGCAAAAGATATCACCACGGTTACTACGATTAAAGATGGTGAGGTCGAGGTAGCCATTCGCGGTATGTTTCATTGGCCAACTGTGTTTAAAAAGGGCGAACGAATAACTACTTCCTTTAAGCTATTCAATACCGGTAATGTTTCGGCAAGTAATATCAGTGTTATTCTATATATAAATGGTGAGGAAAAAAATAAAGTAGAAGATATTACTATCCCTCGTGAAGGGTACGCTGAAATTGAGATGCCTTGGATAGCTAAAAAAGGGAAAAACGAGATTAATATAGTAGTGAAGTAATACCGTCTCGCTTCAAATAGCTCTTATCGTGTTTCTTATGCAAAAAAGTACTGACCAAAAAAAAGACATTGAACAGCTGAGAGATGCAGAAAAGAAATATCAGTCGTACATTGAGAAACGAAACGAATTAAACGATATGGCAAAGCTCGTCCGCGAAGAGCGAGACATGATTAACGAGAAACGCAAAGGTCTCAAAGAAAAGATGCAGACGGTCAAGGAAGAACGCGATAAATTTGTTGCTCAAATGCGTCAACACAAAGACATGCGCAACAAACTGCAGGAGCAAGCAAAAAAACTAATTGAAGCGCGCCGCAAGAAAAAAGGCGAGGTCTTTAGAAATTTACCCTTACGTGTAGAGGAACTTAAAGCGGATGTGCAAATGCTTGAGTACCGTCAAGAAACAGTTCCCATGAGTTCTGGCGATGAGAACGAACTTATTGAAACCATTCGGGAAAAACGAGCGGAATATGAAAAGACAAAAAAAATTCTTGAGAAACAACAAGAAATAGAGATCGATATCTCTGATAAGGACAATGCAATCGACGAACTGTTTAAAAAAGCAGACGAGGAACATAACAAAATGCAACAGTTGTATGAGGAGAATCAAAAAAAGCACAAGCAATACATGAAACTTGTTAATGAACTTTCAGTTTCTATTAATGAAGCAAATAAAAAGCACAAGAAATATATAGAAATCAGAGAAGAGGCTCAAAAGATCCATGAGAAAGCCTTTGAGATGAAATCAAAGATTATTGGTATCAAAGGCGAATGGCGCAAACGACGAGAAGAAGCAAAGCGCATGATCAAAGAGCAAAATATTAAAGCGCGAAGTGCCGTTCTTGATGAAAAGAAATTAGAAGAGATGGCAGATAAATCAATAGATGCCTTGAAGAAGGGAGAGAAGATTTCTCTAAAGGGATGAGGCTTTTCGTCAATACACGAGAAATAAATCGGCAATTTTATATATCCTCTCGCTTTTCTTTTTTTGGTAAGAGTACTATGGGACCAGTAGGTATTGTTAGTTATGGTGCGCATATCCCTCGATATCGAATAAAATCATCAACGATTGCTGCTGCGTGGGGAAAAGACCCCAAAACCATTGCAAGTGGTCTTGGAATCCTTGAAAAATCAGTTCCTTCTCCTGATCAAGATGTAGCCACCATAAGTGTAGAAGCAGCTCGTGCAGCCATTGATCGATGTACTATTAATCCGCAAGACATTGGTGCTATTTATGTGGGAAGCGAATCTCATCCATATGCGGTGAAGCCAACAGGGACGATTGTTGGTGAAGCAATTGGTGCAACACCACATGTTATGGTTGCTGATTATGAATTTGCATGTAAAGCAGGAACAGCAGCGATCCAATCTTGTATGGCAATGGTGAAAGCAAACATGGTCACCTATGGCCTTGCTATTGGTGCAGATACTTCACAATCGGCACCAGGCGATGCGTTGGAGTACGCGGCAAGTGCAGGAGGTGCTGCATTTGTCATAGGGAAAAAAAACATCATTGTATCGATAAATGATACCTGCTCATTTACAACTGACACTCCAGATTTTTGGCGTCGAGAGGGAAGAAAATACCCTGCGCATGGTGGACGATTCACTGGTGCCCCTGCCTATTTTAGACATGTCACCAGTAATTCCAAAAAGCTCATGGAACGACAGGCAACAAAACCTGAGGATTATACCTATGCAATTTTCCATCAGCCAAATGGTAAATTTCCATTGAAAGTCGCAAAGATGCTGGGATTCACCAAAGAGCAAGTTCAACAAGGGCTCCTTTGTCCTATGATTGGCAATACGTATTCGGGAGCATCCATGGTGGGTCTTGCATCGGTGCTCGATGTAGCCAAAACGGGAGATCGCATCTTTCTCACTAGTTATGGTTCTGGTGCAGGAAGTGACTCATTTGATATGACGGTGACTGATCAGATTGAAACTCTTGATCGTAACAGAGCACCGTTGGTGTCACATCTTGTGGAAAACAAAGAGTACGTAGATTATACAACTTATGCCAAATATAGGGATTTATTATATTGGGAGTGAGCAGATATGAGGGATGTTGCTGTTATTGGTATTGGTGTGACAAAGTTTGGGGAATTGTGGGAAAAATCATTTCGGCAGCTTATTGCTGAGGCAGGAGCTAAGGCAATTCTTGATGCAGGAATAAGTGGAAGCGAAATTGATGCACTCTATGTAGGTTCTATGAGTGCAGGACGATTTGTTGGCCAAGAGCACGTGGGAGCGCTTGTTGCGGACTGTGCAGGTTTTTCGCATATGCACATTCCTGCGATACGCGTGGAAAGTGCCTGTGCATCAGGAGGTCTTGCACTCCGGCAAGGATTTTTTTCAGTTGCATCAGGAATGAATGATGTCGTCGTTGTTGGCGGTGTTGAGAAGATGACCGATGTTGTGGGAAGCGAGGCGACGGATACCCTAGCAACTGCACTTGATCAGGAATGGGAAGCCTTTTTTGGCGCTACCTTTCCTGGGTTGTATGCAATGATCGCCACCCGGCACATGCATGAGTATGGAACCACCCGAGAACAATTAGCACAAGTCGCGGTAAAAAACCATGCCAATGGTGCACTGAACCCCTATGCTCAATTTAAACGCCCTATTTCTCTTGAAGCAGTAATGAATGCACCACTGTCAGCATATCCCTTAGGAATGTTGGATTGTTCTCCAGTGAGTGATGGTGCGGCTGCTGTTATTTTGTGTGCTGGAGAAAAAGCAAAGAAATATTCTGATAAACCCGTGAGAATTAAAGGATCAGGACAAGCATCAGATACATTGGCGCTTCATGGAAGAAATGAGATTTGTACCTTTGAGTCAACGGCTCATGCAGCAGCAATGGCGTACAAGCAGGCAAAGATTACACCAAAAGACGTTCACGTCGCCGAAGTACATGATTGTTTTACCATTGCTGAGATTCTTGCGATTGAAGATTTAGGATTTGTTAAAAAAGGTGAAGGCGGTAAGGCGATAGAACGGAAGGTTACGACATTGGATGGGGGCCTCCCTGTTAATCCTAGTGGCGGACTCAAGGCAAAAGGACATCCTATTGGTGCTACTGGCGTTGCGCAGATTGCTGAACTTGTTATGCAGCTGCGAGGAGAGGCTGACAAACGACAAGTGCCAGACGCACGCATTGGACTGGCGCAAAATGTTGGTGGCGGCGGAGCATCATGCCTTGTTCATATCTTGGAGGCGATGTAATATGGTTGATAGTGCTGTCCCTCGGTTTTGGAGAGAAATCCCTCAGAGATATAACCTCATTGGTAATCAATGTGGTGCGTGTAATACTATCTATTTCCCTCCGAGAGAAGCATGCCCCCAATGCCGAAGAAAAAGCATGGATAATATGAAACCGATAAAACTGAAAGGAAAGGGGAAGGTCATTACCTATTCAATCATTCATGTTGCCCCTGAATGCTTTGAAGGACAGGCCCCATATCCTATTGCTATTGTTGAATTGGAAGAGGGTCCACGAGTCACGGCCCAACTTGTTGATTGTGATCCCGAAGACGTGAATGTTGGCATGCTGGTAGAATCCACGTTCCGAAAGATTCAGGAAGATGGCTATATTGGTGCCATTTATTACGGCTATAAATTTCGGCCGGTGAAATAACATGAATATTAAAAACGCGTTATCTGAAAAGATAGCAGGAGAAATTACCCTCAGCCCTAAACCCGGACAAACGATCCGGAAATGGCGCAATATCTTTGAAGTTTCCCAAACGGATTTGGCAGAACACCTTGAGTTGTCGCCCAGTGTGATTTCTGATTATGAGTCCGGACGACGGAAATCGCCAGGCATTCAGACGGTTCGAAAACTCATTAGTGCCTTTCTTTCCATCGATGAACAACGTGGAAGTAAAATTCTCCATCAATATACCTCGATGATTGATACGCGAGAAGGCATTCTTGAGATTATGGAGTATCCTTTTTCCGTATCTGCAGATGCGTTCATTAAAAAAATTGATGGACATATTTTAACCTCTGGAGAACCTGGACTGAAAAAAAATGTCAAAGGCTTTACTCTTGTTGACAGTGTAAAAACCATAGAAAGTATTACGGCGACAGATTACACCCAGCTCTATGGCTGGAGCACAGAACGGGCCTTGATTTTCACTGGAATCAGATATGGGCGCAGTCCGATGATTGCTGTTCGTGTACACCCTGTAAAACCGACGGTAGTGGTGTATCATCGACCAGGTTCCGTTGATTCATTAGCCATAAAATTAGCAGAGCGTGAAAATATTCCCCTTGTGACGACGGAATTGCCTATCGATGAATTGAAGAGTAAACTCCTCAATATTGCAGAGGGAGACTAATGGATCTTATGGGTCTTTGTTCAATCTGCGGAAAACCAGGTGCGCTATTTACCTGTCATTTCTGCGGAAAACTGGTATGCACAAACTGTTTTGATCAAGAGCATGGTGTGTGCCAAAACTGTAGGTCGGGCATGCGCTGATGCTTGTTTTTCCCAGATATGCATAAATAATTCTTAAAAAATTATAAATAGAAATTTTTATATATAGTTATATACAATATCTTTTTGTAAAATGGGGGAACGAAATGAGAGGAATAAGGTATTTTAGAAGCAATAATAAAGGGCAGGTATTGGGACTACCGATGTATTTGATTGTTATTATGATTGTTGCTGTGGCCGTTATTGCAGCTGTTATCTATATGATTCCCCGGGGGACACAAACCATGAGTGCGCAAGTTACCAGCAATTCTGCCCGAGCAGGTACAATACAGACGGACGGAACTGTTACTTTTACATCCTTTGACGTCACGGTTTCCGTTAAAACCAACGATGATCGGCAAGATCCTGTCGTGGGGGCGACGATTCGATTGTCTGGTGGTGGAGTTGTTGCAGAGAAAACAACCAATGCACAAGGCGTTGCAACTATTCCTGTTGATGATGCCACCCTAGACGTTGGTGTGAATGAGCAATACATGAAGATGACTGTTAAAGCATCAGGCTTTGAGGATTTCGAAGACAATACTGCGGTATTGTTGTACAGACCATAGTCGTCTCCTGTACGGTACACTAGGCTATTTCGTGTTGAATAGTCTGATAAGAAAAACGAATCAATTGCGAAAAATAGGGTGTTTCATTATGTTAGCTAAGAGAAGTGGCACAAAAACCAAAAACCGACAACAAAAAGGCGCCTCTCCTTCTGATGAATCCATTCAATCATTTCGCAGTTGGATTCGAAAACTAGAGCAATCAACAACGAGCCTTAGTTCCCGTTTATCGGCAGTAGAAAAGCGGATATCACACCAGCCCTTCTCACCAATGAGCAGCATGCATAGTTCTGGGTTGGAAGGATCCATTGAGCGATTATTTCATAATTTACATACCGAAAAAGACGATGCGACCGTTTCTGAGTTGTCAACCCTACTCGATTCTGAATTTTCACTCGTGCAAGAAACCCTCGTTGCCCAACAAGCAGAGTCGGTAGCACTCAGAGAAGCGATGTCAGAGATGGAGTCACAACTTGCCGGTATTGTTGAGGAAACCAAACAGACCCAAGCTCAACAGCTGGAGATGCTTGAACAGATGACTCAGCGTCTTGAACACATGGAACGTAGAGAACCTCCTATGATGAGACTTGCAGGTATCGAAGTTCCGGTAGAAATAACAGGTATTATTGGAGGCATTCTTTCCTTTGTATTGGCAGTACTGGTGTTCACAGGTCAGAAAGATATCATTCTTTCGCCACTCTTTCTTATTGTAATTGGTCTACTTTTCATTGGCTCTGCTCTTTTTAAAACACGCCATCTTACACCAATCGTCAGTAGACCTTTGGGGAAAAAAGGAAACAAAACAAATAACCGGTTATGATGCTCGTATAATTTTTATCATATCGTCTTGGACAAAAGATTCATGACAAGCAGCTTTTACCATGATATCTAGATATCCTTCGTATTGTCCTTTTTCTAGTGATACATTGAGGCTAACTACAGATATGCCAGACGCATTAGTGATGTTTATTCCTCCTCCGCCAAGTCCTTTGATACGGATTGTTGCGTCGTTGATGGGATGTCCGTTAGAATCAATAACAGAGACAGTTATGTTGATCGAAGTTTCTTCTCCTATGGTATGTACAAGCGGCGTGACCGACACCACCATTCTTGTAGGGAATAGACACGGATTTAGTATATAGGATAAAATTGCTGCAAGAGCGACAGAACCAATAATGAGCGAAACCGTTACTCTCATGGGCAAACCCATGATTGCCTTTTCATCGATATAAAAACATGATCGTTGAACGTCTCTTATCCATCTCATTTTCTTCATTCACATTCCAATCGATGGATAGTTATTTAAATATTTACACATTTTTATACATGTATTATTAATAAATGGGGGAGTATTGTATCTTTGCGGATAATCATGGTGTCCTTGGACTGCCAACGTATCTTCTAGTTACTCTGGTTGTTGCAGCAGCCATTCTTGCAGTGTTTTCATTTTCTCTCGTTACTCTCTGGAACGACACTCAGCTTTATCAGGTTTCCCGGGAACTTGACAAACTTGTAACGGAGGCGGAAGCCATGTTTGAATATGCAGATGAAGGAACGATAGTAACCATGAACTTAGAGCTTCCATCTTCTCTGCACTACGTGGTGTTTGGAGGATTGCCGACAAGCATTGTTTCAGAACCCGCAAGTCTTTCGCTGAATGAAACGACGAGCAATAATTATTATTTCGTCATGGATACTGGGCAGTTTCAAACCTTTCATACGCACGCTCGCTTTGCCGATAAAACTATCAGCCAAGTTGCCCTCCTTTATCAGGGTTCGTATGATGTTCGTCTAGAGCTTGTAAAATACGGAGGGAAAACGTATGTTACGATTTCTTCTCCATAATGAAAAGGGAGTAATGGGTCTGGTGCTTTCCCAATTAGCACTTGTTATTGCCGCAGGTATTCTTCTTGCAGCTATCTGCTCTTTGGTGTTTTTCAACGATTGGCAAAAAACTGCAGAGTTACAACATATTGCCTCAGAGTTTACTACTATAGTTGAAGGAGTCGATACCTATTTTGTAGAGAATACTACGACGTTTTTCTTTTCCAAGAAGAACTACCTGTATACTGTTGACCTATCTACAGAGTATGTGATTGTCGAAACCTTCGGAACATTTGGTAATATCCTCTCGCTCAAAGAACGACTGATCGTGCGTCCTTGGCTACAATATACTGGTGTGTCATGGGTTGGACGACACGGCTTGCATGACTTTTTATTGTCTCAGTTTGGAGAGTCTGGAACAAGCACTGATCCAATTTCTACTGGAGATGTCGATGATGCCCAGAATTATCTAGCAAATGCTTGGAATGAAAATGTAAGTCTTTTTGCATCAAATCCCTATTGGGTGGATGTCAATGTTGGGGTCTTTATTGACAAGGCATACGTGTACTATGAAGGCGGTGAAAAACAAACATTTATTTTTGTGTATCAATAAAAGGGCCCGAGGCGGGATTTGAACCCGCCACAGAGGATCCACAGTCCCATATGTTGCCAGGCTACACTACCCGGGCCATCGTGTTCAGAAGCAGGCAATACTTCAAGAAATATTTAAAATCTCTGTATTAACGCGACAACCTAAAATAAGTGGTAGCTTATTGCCGTAGGTCACGCAGGGGTAGCCAAGCCTGGTCAACGGCGCAAGGTTCAGGGCCTTGTCCTGCAGAGGTCCAAGGGTTCGAATCCCTTCCCCTGCACTTTTACACCGATTTCATTTCAAACCCACTAGATCAGGGTTAATGGAAAAAAACAGGTTATAATATACCGTCAAAGCAATTATGATACATAACTATTTAAGATAAGAGGCTGTTCTATTTCTTAGAAAGAACTAGCAATAAGAGTTTCATTTTTTCGCTTTTTACGAACTATTGATATGTTTAAAAGGGGAAGAAAAAATGAGTGAAGCTTTTGAAAAGCACAGAGATAAAAGAATAAGCGAAATGCATGAGAGGTTTCTTATTTATAAAATGAAAAAAAAGGAAGAAAGGAAAACATTTGGACAACGTGTGGAAAAGGCGTGGAAAAATATCAATGAAATAAAACCAAATTAAAAGATCTAGCATCTGTTACTCTATCTTTCTTAATTTTAGATTTGATGGACGGGAAAACAAATTAAAAAATGAGAAATATTGACTCGTTTAATGGCTGGATGATGATTTTGAGTTACCTCATACTAATGAATGGCAAAAAAAATTACATTATCACATACTGCCGCGATTAATGAATAAAATTGAAATAGGTTTTTTACTGTCCACCATACTTTGTAGGTAGAAATATTGTTATAGACCAATAGTTGTATTGAAATTGTAGGTTGGAAGGGGCCAGGTTTTTTAATAACGTTGGAAATGAAACCAATGTGAAAATAATTATATCAATGGTTTCTTTGGATGAATAAAAACTCCCTCCTCTGAATCTGCAGGCAGGATAGAAAATTCAGCGCCGCATCTAATACATCTCATTTTTTTTCTATTAATTTTTTCTATTTTTCCACCACAGCTACATTTCATCATATTTTCCTCTTTAAAAAATATAACATTAAAACGAATATTTCTTTATAAAAGGTAGGAGCACTATTGGTTAAAAACCTTTTTGTTGGTTGTTGATCCTATGGGTAGGTGGAAAAAAGATATAACGCAATAATTGTATTTAATTAGAAAACATTGTAGAAAATTGATACTATGAAAAGTTGTTGCATAGATTATAAATGCATTCAATGCTGTTTAGATACAAACATGCTCCTGTCACATCTAGATATAGAACGAATAAAAAGACTAGGGTTTGATACTAATTTTTTTGTTACTGGAAGGGATGGATGGTTACAATTAAAAAATCAAGATGGGCGGTGTGTCTTTCATAGTGGCATAATGTGCACGATTTATGAAAATAGACCTGATGGATGTAACTTGTATCCCATTGTTTATGATAAGGATGCGAAACATGTTGTATTTGACAGAGATTGTCCACAAAGAGACAAATTTTATTTGTCTAATAGTATCACGAAACAACTATATGATTTAGTTTCAAAATTAGAAAGTGAAAGAGCTGAACGAAAGAAATTGAAAATGAAATGGTAGGGTATTACTTTTCATAGCTCATTATATCTTTGGTATAATTTTGAATCTGTATGAGAAAACCTGTATTTTTTACCAGTAAAACAAAGTTGAAACCCCCCTACTTACCTACGTTATATATTGGAAAGTCAGGGATCAAATCCATAGTGGCTAAGTGATTTAAACTTGAGGTCTATCCTTCCCCCTGCACATCAATAAGTATTGATGTGAAGGATATCTTTTAGGTTTCGTTTGGGGACATGCAAAATCTCGTTGCCATCTCGCCAGTATTTCACAGAATCAGTTAATTCTTCGATAACAGGATGTTCGGCTTTATATCCCAATGCAATCATAGAATCCACCATCATACCATCAGGGATTCCAAGAATATCTTTGATTTTTTCTTTATCAATTTTACATAAGATGCAACTACCTAATTGCTCTTCTTCAGCAGTCAACACAATATGTGCTGCGGCTAAGCTTACATCCCTCAGAGCATAGTTGTTTTTTTTATTACGAATAAGAAGGATAATATACGCAGTTGGTCGTTCCTCTTTTATTGGAGACCACGATGGTTTGAGATACGCAGCCCACCCTATCGTTTCAAAAAGCTGTGCACATATCTTTTTGTCGTCGACAATAACATATTCCATGGGTTGTAGATTTGCTGCAGATGGTGCCAATCGCGCTGCGTTTACCAGTTTTTCTAATGTGTTTCTTGATACTGGTTGCTGAGTAAATCGTCGGATACTTCTTCTCGAAAGGATAGCATCATATACTTCCATCAGTACTCACCAGCAGCAAAAGAGTAAAGACAACCCATTAATACTTTTCCTTTCCATCTAAGAGTAAGCTACTTAATGGGAGAACATGATGCGGGTGTAGAAATGGCAAAAAAAATCAGAAGAATGCGAACCTTTGCTCGAACAGCAGCAAAATCTATGGAAAAAAAACTAGTGGAAAATGCAAAGGCTTTGAAAAAAGACCCATATCAGGTCCTTCCCTCCTATAATGATTCCTATTCATCAAAATATCTTGGCAAACTGAAAAAATCTTTACAAAAAGTGCATCATTTTTCCGATGATGTAAAAAAATTGGAGAAATTGGCAAAAAAGCGCGATCTTTCAGGGGCACTTGCTGGTACCTTGCTGCTTGCTAATGCAGAAAAAGCCCCTTACTTGGCTGTTGCCAAGTTTCCGACAGGTGATATTGCCTATGCCCAACGAGGGAATGCTGATAAGGAAAAGCTTGTTGCTGTTCAATACTTCGATGATCCCATGTTACGGTTGTTAGGCATCAAGGATGTGGCATTAAAACGAAGACTTCATGTTTACTCTTGGGATGGTGGATTTGTATGTACAGGAATTGAAGCACAACCGCCAAAAGAATTTATCGATTTTGTTATCGGAGAAACCAGTTGCTCTTGTAAAAAAGGTGTGGCGACCTGCGGTCATATTTCAGCAGAGAAACTCAAAACCCATGCGAGTGGACGTGAAGCCTATTTACGTATTCAGTGGCATTCTGCAGATGCTGTTCTGGCGATTTGTGAAGATTGTGCAAAAACAACGGGCAATACCCTGTTTACCATCACCAAATATCTGTTGGAGCCACACCTCAAAGATGATTTTACGATCCAGGTAGAAGGGCAAGTCATTAAGCAAGATGATGACCATTCATCCACGAAATATATTGACGACTATCTCTCAGGGGCATTAACGGATATACAGCTTATTCGTAAGAATATGGAAGAACGAAAAACATCATTAGCAGAATCGGGGGAAAAAATGTTTGTCCTTGATGGTGTTTCATATGACACTGATATCAATGGCTTTATTGATGCTTTACAGCCAAATACGTATGAGAAAACAGGATTGGCCATACTGCTCCAGCGGATTCATGAACCGCTTATTCTTTCAGATGTCACTCCAAACAAACTTCTCGAGCGATTCTGGAAAGATCATGGTGTTGCAATTATCGTTGAGATGATTGGCAATACAGAGATGGCAAAAAAATTTGCGGCATTGCCAGACACTCCTTCTGAAATTCTTGAATTAGCCGCAAATTACAAACAGCGGCAGCAGATATTGTCACAACTTCCGCAGTACCCGTCGTTACCGCCTCTCGCCACCTTTGCTGATCATATCGCCAGAACCTATCGAGCATTTGGTATGAAAAAAACAATCGCAGAACTTAAGAAACGACCAGACAATCCTAAGGGAAAATCTCTTTCGTATGCCTTCTTATTAGCATTTGATAGGGGGAAGGATACCAAGTGGCAATACTCACCAGTTGAGATTGAATATGGTGAATTTCTCAGAGGGTATGCACAACGGTTACTTGACGTGCAACCAAAACAGTACCATAAAGCATTACAGGATCTCTTAGTCGCCAGTGGCTCGTCAGAAACCATTCCTCAACACTAGTAGTTCCTAATAGTTCTACATGAAGGAACGGATATTCAACTGACTGATGGTAATATCCCAGATTTGAAGGCAAAATGCAGTCCATACTGACTTTTCTATCGTAGAGACAACTTTACCGATGACTTGAGTATCATAAATTACGCTATCAGGTTGAGTGCCGCTATGATCAACAAGGTAGTATTTTAGTAATGAACCTGCAGCAGTGATATGTGAGAGGCTCCGGCATGCTGCCTCCCCTTTTTCGTTATAATATATTACCATATCGTTTTCGTGAAGATGAAACGCGGGATGAGAAGATTTTTTGATAATCACATATTCATCATTGGCGATATCAATACCTCTCATATTGCCATCTTCCTGTAGATATAGATAGTGTTCGGTGTTTTCAAATGAATCAAGAAACACATCCATGCCAACAAGCTGGGTAACGGTGATAAAAGGAAGATTTGCAATACTTATGAATATGCAGAGATGCAGCACACCCTTTGTCATGTTGTTCATGAGGTTCACCCCTTCACTATATGTGTCTCTTGTTAACACTTGACAAAGAGCATATTTAAACCTTTGCTGATAAACTATCAATATCTACAAAACAACAAAATGATAAATTATCTATAGAAAGCAACTACTACTTGGTAGTTACTGAGTGAAAAACCAAACCTTTATACCGCAATAATTTATTCTTGTGATACCGGATGCCACTACAATTTTTTCAGTGGTATGGCGTAGGGGCTAAGCAAAGTACTGCTTTCCAATACAAAGATAATAGATAGTGTGAAAGGTGGATGAAAATGAAGACAGTCTTGGTGGTGGATGATAAGGAAGATGATCTTGAATCAATGAATCAAATTCTTACCAAAGAAGGATACCACGTCGTTACCTCAAGTAATGGAACCGAAGCCTTAGAAAAATTGGGTAAAAATGACGTGGATATCATTCTGATGGACATTTTAATGCCGACACTCTCTGGATATGATTTATTACGTATTTTACGAGAAAAACTCTCGCACGATATCCCTGTAGTATTTGTATCAATCAAGCCAGAAAAAGAAGTAGACATGAGCAATGTCGACGGTTTTGTCCAAAAGCCATTTGATCCCCGTTCATTAGTTTCTGAGATAAACAGAGTCGTCCAAAGCATCACCCCGGGAGATAAATCCTTGTGGTGGGAAAAGAAGTGAAGACGGTACTGGTTGTTGATGACGAGCAAGACGTTCGGGATAGTGTCCAACGGGTCCTTGAGTTGAATGGGTACCGCGTATTGACTGCGATTGATGGTGATGATTGTCTTCAAAAGATTCAACAAGAACGCCCCGATCTTATTTTGTTGGACATCATGATGCCAGGTACGCCAGTTAAAACCATTGTTTCTCAGATAGCAAATATCAAAATTGCCTATATGAGTGTTGTACGTATCTCCGATGCACGAAAACAAGGGCTCTGTGTACAACCAAATGTGGTTGATTTTATTCAAAAACCGTTTGATACGAATGAACTGATAAATCGCGTTGAACTGTTGTTGAAAGGTTGATGTACTTTACGAAAGACTATGTGATAACAAGAAGGTGTAATAAAATGGATGACGGGCGTAGTTTCAATACCGTTCTTTTTTCTTCAATAAATAAAAAACTCACACTGCTGTTTATGATAGTGGGGTTACTCGCTCCTGCCATTGGCATCTCATATTTTTATTTGATTTCAACGTCGCTGATTCCCCCTGATCTTTTAGTAGAACAAGGAATGTTGCTTGAGACCACTGCGGTGCTTATTATTGCTCTTATTGTTATCGATGTAGGGATTGTAGGTTTTTTTGTCTCGCGATCACTTTCAAAACCTCTTGGAGAATTATATAAAGCGACCCAGGCGATTGAGAGAGGTGATTTTTCAGTAAGGACTGACATCAAGACGGGGGATGAAATTGAACAACTTGGCCATGCGTTTAATAAAACGGCAGAAGCACTCAGCAGAATGGATGCAGAGCGAAAAGAAATTGATAATGCAAAGACAGAATTTTTGAGTATCACCTCTCATGAATTACGGAGCCCTATGACGCCGATGAAAGCTCAGCTTCAAATGCTGGTCAATGACTATTTTGGCAAACTGACCAAAGGGCAGAAAGATAGTCTTGATGTTATCATTCGCAATGCCGATAGGTTGGATACGATTATTGTCGATTTCTTAGAAATATCTCGTATTGAAGCCGCTCGTTTGAAGTTTACCTTCAAGAAAACCGACATCGGGACCTTGATTCAAGATACAGTTGAATTCATGAAGGGGTTTGCACAAGAAAAAAAGATTAAACTCATTGTCAACACTACAGGTCTTCCTGAAATTGAACTTGATCCCGATCGCGTGAGCCAAGTCTTACGAAATCTTCTGAACAACGCTATCAAATTTTCTAAAGAAAACAGCACCGTTGAAATTGCCGCTCGTACCAATAACAATCATATTTTGTTTTCGGTGAAAGATTATGGCTGTGGCATTACCTCCCCAGATCGAATTCGTGTGTTTGAGCCATTTTATCAAGTAGAACATGCTTCATCACGAAAACATGGTGGGACGGGCTTGGGTCTTGCTATTTGTCGAGGCATTGTTGAATCCCAAAAAGGGAAGATTTGGGTTGAGAGTAAGGTGGGAAAGGGCAGTACGTTTTATTTTACCGTGCCATTTGAACCGGTAAGGAAAATAGAACCTATCAAAGTCTTATTTTCTCAAAAGGAAACGATCGAGCGGAAGTTAAAAGACCATTTCAATGTAGTACTCGGTCCCTTGGGGGCTGTTGAATTTTATGAACTCAAAAGTAAAAATGCGTTGTTGGAACCAGATCTTCTTGAGTATGTTGATTCCCTTTCCCAGGAATATATCCTGACTCCTAAACAAAGTGAAGACTTTAAACACCGAATCAAGGATGTTTTTGGTGAAGAGATTATAAGTGAGAAACCAGATGCACTTGTTGACTGTCATGGATGTGAGGTGGTAGCACGAGATTAAGAACGTTGTTGGTAATAATGTTTCTTACCGTATCATTCATTCCGATTGGTATTATTGGAGGTATTCAGGGATTTCAATATACCTCGCTGATGCTTATTGGTTTAATTGAAATAGTAACGTTTGTGGTGTCATTGGCGATGGCGTATCTCATTACCCGGCCACTTGAGAAACTTACAGGAAAGATTGATGCGATTTCAAAAGGAAAGCTCGAAGAACGTTTGGAAAAAAGTGAGATTTACGAAATCAACAAACTTACTGCCTCGCTTGATCGGGTAATGGCAAGTTTGAAACTCGCTATACACAAAGTGGGCATTAAAAAGGGGGAAATTGAAGCCACTGCAAAACAGAAAACTTTTGCGGAAGAAAAATATCATGATCTGGTTGGTACTGTTGCAGGATGGGCGTGGGAAGTGAATGAAAAAATGGCCATTACCTTTTGTTCGTCAAATGTTGCAGAAGTATTGGGATATGATCCTGACGAAGTGATTGGCAAAAACTTTTTTGATATGATGCCGCCTGAAGAAGCAAAAAAAGCAAAGGCGGTATTTTCCCAAGCACATGATAAAAAGTCACCTATACGTAATCTTGAACTCTGGAATTTTCAAAAAAATGGAGAAAAGGTGTGTATGGTGGTTAATGCCGTTCCCGTATTTGATGATGATGGCATGTTACAAGCATATCGGGGCATTGATATTGATATTACTCAAAAAAAGCTTGCTGAAGAAAAGATCGTTACCTTGGAAACAGAACTCAATAGCTTACGTAATCAAATCACCAATTTACTCAATGTTCGGAGGACAACAGGAATCAAGGCGAAAGGAAAACATAAGCTTAAAAAATCCAAGTCAACCGACAGTCTTGAAGAAAAATGGTCGGAACACGAATTTGATTCTGTTTTTCTTTTTGACGAACACGCCAACATTTTAGATTGTAACGAAAACATGTACAAACGGCTTGGGTATACTAAAGGAGAAATGCTTTCTCTAAATGTCACTGATTTTGATGCTCTTGAGTCTGAGGAAGATATTCTTGATAAAATTCATAACGTGAAAAAAGCAGGTCCCTTAAGCTTTAAAACGATTCATAAGCGAAAGGATGGATCAGCAGTCCTCGTTCATGAAAACATGTTTTATCTGAAGGATAGAAATACCTTTAAATGCATTGTTCGACAAGAATAAGCTGATATTTTTTTACCATCAAGTATTTATGATACCTATGGATATGGCGGCTCGTGGTGATCATATGAGTAATGCCTCAACCCGATCACAAGGAGTGTCTTACGCTATTCGTGATGTAGTCTTGCCAGCTCGTGCATTGGAAAAACAAGGAATTAAGGTTTTACATCTCAATATCGGCGATCCCATCAAGTACGATTTTGACTGCCCAACCCATATGAAAGATGCACTTTATCAAGCAACAAAAGAAGGGTACAACGGCTATTCTCCATCTGAGGGAGATATTGAACTTCGACAAGCAATTATTGCTCGCGAAAAAAAACGAAATAGAGTTGGTTACGCTCTTGATGATGTGTGTGTTACCACTGGTGTGACTGAATCACTTCAAATGCTTGCTAATGCTCTGCTTAATCCTGGAGACGAACTGCTTATTCCTGGTCCTACCTACCCACAATACAACTTGTTGCCGCGGTTGTTAGACGCTTGTCCTATTGCCTACCATACGATTGAAGCAGAATCATGGCAGCCAGATCTCGACGATATCCGTCAAAAAATTAGCCCCAAGACCAAAGGGCTTGTTCTCATCAATCCTAATAATCCTACTGGTGCCCTTTATTCAAGATCAGTCATTCAGCACTTTATTGACCTTGCAGGAGAATATAACTTACCAATCATTTCAGACGAAATCTACGATGATATCGTCTTTGATGGCGAACAGGTAGCAACCGCGACACTGGCGAAGGATGTCCCCATCATTACTTTTAATGGTTTATCAAAGGTCTATCTTGTTCCTGGCTGGCGAGTGGGACACACCTTGTTTTATCATCATGGTGAACTTGATGAGGTGCAAGATGCCTTTTTCCGCATCGCTCGGTCCCGACTCTGTGCAAATTCCGTTTGTCAGAGAGCAGGGATAGCGGCATTAACTGGTCCACAGGATCATATCAAAAAAATGAATACTACGTTGCGAAAACGCAGAGATTTTTCCTATAAACGATTAAATGAGATTCCTGGAATTTCTACGGCAAAACCAGACGGGGCGTTCTATATTTTCCCTAAAATTGAAGCCATGGATCAAGGGCTATGGAAGGATGATAAGGCGTTTGTATTGGACCTATTACAAGAAACGCACGTGTTGGTTGTCCACGGTTCTGGGTTCTGTCCGACCTATGGTAAACATCACTTTAGAGCTGTCTTTTTGCCACCTATAGATGTGCAAGAAAAAGCGTATGATGCCTTCGAGTCATTTATGAAAAGGAAACAGCAAAAAGGTGGCTAAGAGTACCGTTTCTTCATCAAGACAATAACAAAACTACAGGCAATACCAAAGCTATTGGTGATAATTATCGCTAGTGATGATTTTAACGTTCCGTATATTACCCATAAAGCCATACCTGAAGCAAGGATGAGAAACATAAAGTAGGAGACATCATCAAGTTTTTTGGTGGCATATCCTTTATAGAGTTGAGGAATAAAGCTTATCGAGGTTATTGCTCCTGCAAGCAAGCCAAAGAGTTCAAGAAAAGTGGCATCCATCATCAATCTATCATAATATATCGTGTATTAAACCTTTCCAAAAAGTGCGCATAAGTTTTTTCAATGCTTTGTTTGATACCTAGTCTTGTCTTTGGGCCCGTGGGGTAGCTTGGCATCCTTCTACCTTGGGGTGGTAGTAACCTGAGTTCAAATCTCAGCGGGCCCACTCTCACCATCTTGAGTATCTTCTATATTCTTCGGCTTGACGCATCGATCCCGTATCTCTTTTAACTTCAAATCTAAATAATAATCGGGAGAGATAATGAAGGGATGTGTTAAGGTTCCTTCTTCAAATTCACCTTTAAGCTGGGTTTTCACTTCGTCAAAGATAGCATCTGCTGCTTTGTCAATAACCAAATCAACGAATTCTTTGATGTTCACATTGGTACAATTTTCATGATTATCGTACCACGCTAGCACTTCTTTCAATATCTTTTCATTCATGGCCCCATCACATACTAGACGGTAACGTCTTCCTCTTTATAAAAATATAACATTTGTTTACTACTTATTTCGCAACAGCACTTCAGTATGGGGATAAGCAAATTCAACATCTTTTTCGGCAATAATCTGTTTATGGATGACTCGCTGAATGTCGGTTGCTATTTGATTTCGTTTCATGGCAAGAGTAGTGTACCGTACTGTTACATTAATACCCGAAGGTTGAAACGACAGTCTTGTGTGTGTATTTCTTGAAACCTTCTTTGGAAACTTTTCCCAAAACACCTTCATTACTTTCTCTACTGCTATCATCATGATGGCTTCTGCTTTTTGTAAGTTACTTTCATAGGTCACCATCGCAGTCACCTCATCAAGGATATAATCGTCTTGTTCAGTATAGTTAATAACCTCCTGCTCAAAGATGATTGAGGTGGGAATCATAACTGTGCGGCCGGAACTCTCTTCACCATCGATAGTCCCTCCAACTTCATCTAAGAAAATATGCGTTAAAGTAATATTTGAGATGTCTCCTTTTACACCTAATATAATGACTCGATCTCTGATGCGAAACGGCTGTCGGGTAACGATAATTAACCAGGCAACCACTCCACTAATAGGTTTTTGTAATGCCCAGCCAAGAGCAACGGTTAGTAATCCTGCAATGAATCCAAACTCTCCCCAGGAATCGTAATAGGTAGAAAGAACTAAAATGAGAAGCAATAACAAAAAGACAAATCGTAGCAAACCAATGAAAACCGTGACGTTAGACATTTGTTTTTTTGTCTTCACCTTTTTCATTAAATTCCTTTTAATAGACCGCAAGATTACACTAAAAATAACAAACACAACGATAATGAGAATGATGATTTGAATTATAGGAATATATGGCTCAAAGAGACGAAGAAACTCTGGAATAATATTCCCTATGTCAGTAATCCACTCTCCCATGTTCGTATGCAATCTCCTCTCCGCTACTTAAATATTTACCACTGCCAAACATTTTAATATGGCAATCATAATGATTCATGTTATATGAATCATCACAAACCCCACTCTATTTGGTCAACTTATTTTATCAAAAATCCTCGTAACTTTTGGGCGGCGTACGTAGTTCTTCTCATTGTTCTGGGAGTACTGGCAATTTGGGTCTTTTTGATTGATGGTGAGTTGCTCAGCCTGCAGGGAAGAACCTGGTTTCCTTTGTTCCTCCTTCTTCTTCATGCTGTTTGTTCTCCACTTTGTTTTTATCTCCATAAAAAAGAACATGGTCAGCAAAAACACAGATAGTGATTTTACAGCGAAAAACATATAATCCCGTGATTACTTACGGTACTTGGTGATGTGGGTGCAGAAGACCTTATTTGATTTTGTTGACGAAAACGAGGACATCGATACTCTCCCAAAAGAGTGGAATCAGTAGTTTCTCTCTAGATGGTAGTATGGGTGGAGGGCTTAGAGTTTTGCAGTCTTATTTTTTGACAGTTTGTGCATGGCAACAACAAGGGCTACAACAAAGACCAGAAAACATGCAAGAGCGATATACACAAAAATAGGGTCTTGATAAAAGGGTGTAGATCCACCGGTGAGGCCAAAACTCAAGGTATCTCCATTTTTTACTGCTTCATTCAAGGGAGCTGTTAAACCATCTTCTTCTGCGCCTGTTTGTGCAAGTCTTCCCCCTTCTGAAAAAAAGATATTGTGACCGAATGTTGTCACTGTTCCTTTAACATAATTCATCAGTGCAATAATACCTGCCCAGAGGGCAAGAAAGGTTGTCGTAAACAGTACCACTATTTTTGTGTTTTCAGGATGAAGCAGACTTTCCCCTTTCCATGAGAGCGTATAGTATACCCACTTATGCCCCTCTCGCTCTTTTCTCTTTACTAGTCCTACCTCATGCAGTTTTGTAAGATGCTCATGCAACGTTGCTTTATTGAGATTTGTTTCCTTACAGATATCATTTAAACTAAGATGTTTGCCATCAAGTACTCGCAAAATATCTAATCGTGTGCCCGATGCAAGAGCTTTAAACGTACTCATATCAAGGGTAACTTTTGTCATACTTACATACTATTTAATCTGAGATTGTTTAAAAACTGTTTGTTTTTGTTTGGCAAATTCCAAACGATTTTTTTCATGTAAAACTATAAATTGTCACTTGTTATATCTCTTCCCATATGGAAAAAGAAACGCTGATAAAATTGCTGAAAGAGTGTGGAGCCATACAATTTGGAAGGTTCGTATTAACGTCGGGCGCTGTTAGCGAATACTACATTGATATCAAAAAAGCAAGCACTGCTCCAAACGTCTTGAAAAAAATTGCAGAGGCAATGACCAAGTATACTCAGGGATACGAACTGATTGCTGGTATGGAACTTGGTGCGGTGCCGCTGATTGTTGCCTTATCATTAGAAACTGGCATTCCTTATGTCATTATCAGAAAAGAAAAGCGAGAGCATGGTACTGGAAAACAAATTGAAGGAGGGCACGTGACAAATAGACGAGTGCTCGTTATTGAAGATGTAACAACAAGTGGGGGTTCTGTTGTTAAGACAATTCAGATTTTGCGGGGGCAGAAGGCAAAAGTCGATGAGGTTATTGTTGTTGTCGATCGCGAGGCAGGAGCTGAAGAAAAATTACAAAATCTTGAAGTGAATTTTATTCCTCTGCTGTCGGTCAGTGACATCTTAAAAAAGTAAATACTATAAACGAAGAGACGTAACTTCCTTTTAAAAAATCGTAAAGGAGAGTTTTATAAAGAGTTAGATGCTTAAAGATTATGATCTACGGGAGGATATAAGATGAGTAAACGACTCTTGAGTGTTTTTATGTGCCTATTGATGATGATTGCTGTACTATCAGTTACCGGCTCAATAAAAAAGAGTGAGAATTATGCCCTGCATTCTGAAAACGTTGCTGATGATGACTGCGGGTGCCGTATTAAAAAAGAGAATATTGCTACCGACAGAGACCAATCCTTTGTTGCCTATCCTACCATGGGGGACCAGATTGTTACACTTGATGCCAAATGCCTTTCACCAAAGCCGGAGATTACGAATACTCCTGATGAGTTTAGTTGGTTAAATTATGATGGTCAAGATTGGACCACCTCTGTTAAAAGGCAACTCTGCGGCGATTGTTGGGATTTTGCGGCCATTGGCGTTCTTGAAAGCATAATAAACATTAGGGAAAACTGTGCAATGTTAAATCCAGATTTATCTGAACAATATGTGCTTTCTTGTCTACCCGGTGCAGGAAGTTGTCATGGCGGAAACCCCGCACGCGCCTTTCAACTGTTAATGGAGACCACCCCTGAAGGAAATTACTACAATGGTGCTATACCTGAATCATGTTTCCCTTATCAAGGAGATGACGATGTTCCCTGTGATGATAAGTGTCCCAACTGGATAGAATTGCTTGTTCCACTCCTAGATTGCGGATCGTGGAGAAGCGATGGATCATCGACAGATATTGAGGCCATTAAAACGCAAGTTATGTCAACTGGTCCCGTTGTTGCCGGTATCAAAGCAACGGACTTCTTCAAATGGTGGGGGTCGGTTCAGCACAATCCTGACAAATATTTCCCCTATCTAAGACCAGTTGTTGGTATGAACCATGTGGTCATGATTGTTGGATGGAAAGATTCTCCGCTCATTCGCAACGGGGGCTATTGGATTTGTAAAAACAGCTGGGGAACGAATTGGGGATATGGAGGATTTTTCAACATAGAATATAATGCATTGAACATTGATAAATCGTATATTACTTGGGTCGACTACGATCCCGAAAGCGTTGACTGGGCACCTTTTGCTGATGCTGGTGGATTATACTTTGGAGATGTTGGGGAAGAGATAGCATTCGATGCGAGCAATAGCTTTGACGTCGAGGACAATATTGTCTCTTACTTTTGGGAGTTCGGTGATGGGACCAACGATACTGGAATTACGACAACCCATGCGTATGAAGAACAAGGAATCTTTGCTGTAACACTCACCGTTACTGACGGCGGCGGAAATATGGGGGAAGATCACACCTGGGCAGGAATAGAGGAAGCGCTCGATCCGCCGGCTGTACCAATAATAGATGGAGAAACAACCGTAAAACAGGGGCAGGTTTATGAATATACTTTTTACACCACAGATCCAAATGGAGACGACGTGTACTACTATGTTGACTGGGGCGAGTACTTCTCTGTTGGACAGTGGTATGGACCTTATGAATCTGGAGACGAAGTAATGTTATCCCATACCTGGTCTTCAACAGGAAGCCCTGTGATTAAAGCAAAGGCTAAAGACACCTATGAGTTAGAAAGTGACTGGGGATATCTAGAAGTTGCGGTGCCCATTAACCAGCCTTCTGTCATTACGCAGCAACCCCAGCGTGCGCAGTACTCTGCCACTCTTTTCTTTCACTATACAATACAAAGGATGATGAACCTTCGGTAACTGGTCACGCCCTCGCTCATTTTGCTTTTAAATTAATTTGTGAAACAATACTTGTTATTGAACTTGTAGTTTGAGGAAAGAATGAAAATTAAACCATTGGTAAACTCTATTCTGTCTTGCACTTTCTAGAATTAATGCGCTGAAAAAATAGTGTATAATTAAATAGATGAATCCTATTTAACCATTCCCGGGAGGCGAAATTTAATGAAAGTATTAGTTATCGGCGGTGGAGCTCGAGAACACGCCATTTGTGAGGCTGTTTGTAAATCAAAAAATGCTGAATTATATTCCGTTATGAGTAACTTGAATCCAGGCATTAAAGAACTTGCCGTAGATTTCTTACAAGAAAAAGAAACAAACATTCCAAAAGTCGTAGAATATGCAAAAGAAAAAGAAATTGATTTAGCAATAATTGGCCCAGAAGCACCTTTACAAGCAGGAATCGTAAACGAATTAATTAAAAAAGATATCAGTGTTTGTTCACCAACTAAAGAAGCAGCAAGAATTGAAACCAACAAAGAATGGATGAGACATCTTCTTGAAAAATATCAAATCCCTGGTCGGCTCAAATGTGAAACGTTTACAGATGTGGAAAAAGCAAAAAAATTTATTGAACGTTTAAGCGGAGAAGTGGCAATTAAACCAATAGGCCTTACTGGCGGAAAAGGTGTAAAAGTATCCGGCGATCATTTTAATTGTGTTGATAAAGCACTTGAATATGTAAAAGAAGTAATTGAAAATAAAATAGGAGGGGAAGCAAAAGTACTAATTGAAGAAAAAGCAGTAGGGGAAGAATTTACCCTTCAAGCGTTTTCAGATGGGACTAGCATCCTTCCGCTGCATGCGGTTCAAGACCACAAACGACTTCTTCCAGGAGATAAAGGGCCTAACACAGGCGGCATGGGATCGTATTCATGCGCCGATGGTTTATTGCCGTTTTTATCAAAAAGTGAGTACGAGGAAGGCGCGGCCATCTTACAGAAAATCGTTGAAGCATTGAAAAAAGAAGGATGTCCCTACATTGGCCCCATCTATGGACAGTTTATGCTCACAGCGGACGGGCCAAAAATTATCGAAATTAATGCTCGATTTGGCGATCCCGAGGCTATGAATGTATTGCCCTTACTGGAAGTTGATTTTGTTGAGTTGTGCCAGGCTATGATTGATGGGAACTTAAGTCAGAAAAAAATCAAATTGAAGAGAAAATCAACCTTATGTAAATACGTTGTTCCTGAAGGGTATGGCGTCAAGAGCGTTGCAGGAAAACCGGTATTTGTTGATGAGCAAGCCATTCAACAAGCAGGGTCAATATTGTTTTATGCTTCTGTCAATAAGGAGAATACTACGATATACACCACTACCTCTCGATCACTTGCAGTTGTGGGTATTGCAGATACCTTGCCAGAAGCAGACAAACAATGTGAAGCAGCACTTCGAAACGTAAAAGGAGATCATATTTTCATCCGTCATGATATCGGCACACCAGAACTTATTGAAAAACGTATTCAGCATATGAATGAACTTCGTGGCATGCTATGAAAGAAGAAATTTTTGTGTATATTATTGGGACAGCGGGTTCAGGAAAATCAACACTGACCCATATTTTCAAACAATGGGTAGAACTTCGAGGAGTGGATGCTATCACCGTCAATCTTGATCCTGGTGCGGAAAATCTCCCTTATAAACCGGATGTTGATATTCGTGATTGGATTTCGTTAAAGGAAGTTATGGACACCTATAAACTAGGACCTAATGGCGCGCAGATTGCTTGTGCTGATATGCTTGCCCTTAATATTGATGATATGAAAAAAAGCATTGAAGCATTCAAAACTGATTACGTGCTGGTTGATACGCCAGGACAACTCGAACTTTTTGTTTTTAGGGAGGCGGGAAAGTATATTGTCGAATTTCTAAATCCCCAACGTTCCCTTATTGCCTATCTTTTAGATCCTGCGTTAGCAAAAAACGCCTCAGGGTTTGTTTCTCAATTACTGCTGGCAATTAGTACAAATTTTAGACTCAATCGACCTCAAGTCAGTGTGCTCAGTAAAGCAGACATGCTTACCAAAGAAGAAACAGAGGTTGTCACTCAATGGTCACAGGATGCCGAACAACTGCATGATGCTATTCTTACAGAACAAGCATCCATCTATAGAGAGATGAGTGAAGGCATTCTTCGACTAATTCAAGATTTCCAGGAACAAACTACCTTAATTCCAACAGGAAAAGAAGACTTTTTAGGTATCGAAGACCTCTATACTTTCATTCAGTTACAGTTTGAAGGTGGCGAGGATCTCATGCGCGATTGAAGAACGCTTTTTCATTTAATTTTCGATTCTTTTTTTCCATTAGTCAAAAGAACCACTCGCGAGTCTTGCTTCTCCATACTCAAGGTATAGCCTAATTGTTCAGCTAAGGCTGCGCCAAACGAACGAACTTGTGCATGAGAAGGCATATTTGCGATGGTCATACGCTTTCTGGAGTAGCCAACAAACACATAGCCTTTCGGTTCAATGAAATCAGGATTTGCACGAGCATCAAGGGCTGCGTACTTATCGATATGCACATTGTCCATATTCCACCTTTGAACTAATGTATGTCTGATAACAGTTCTCGTATTTAATGAAGGAAGAAGGTCTAGCGTTTGTTGTAGTTTTTTCCATCCGTCTGAAATTAGAGGAACACAGAGTTTTTTGTATATTTCTTTAGTGGGAGCAACAACAGATACGTATAGCTGTGTTGGAAGTGTATCAAGGTGTTCTAACGCCTCAGGATTCGTTCCATTTGTAACAAGAAAAGTTGTCATCCCACGATTGTGACATTCCTGAAAGAAGTCACCGAGCTGCAGGTACAATGTTGGTTCTCCAGAAAGTGAGCAGGCAACCATATTCGGTTTATTAGCCTCGTTCCATTTTTGCCGGTCACAGCGTTCATCTCCTTTGAATCCAGTAATCAATTGCTGTTGTGCTTCAATTGCTTTTTCCAAAATATATGATGGGTCATCAGCATCCTTTACTTCTCGTTCAGTAAACCCCTGATGCCGCCAGCAAAAAAGACACATTTGTGTGCAGTGGGTAACAGCGGGCGTCATCTGAAGGCAACGGTGCGAATCAATCCCATAAAAGGTTTGCTTATAGCATTCTCTTCCGAATAAAAGACTTTGTCTCATCCAATGACAGAGTTTTACCCCAGAATGCCTACCAATAAGTGCGTAATGCTGTTTTTTCAAAATATTACGTAATTCAGTCTTCATTTCCAGAGGTGACGTCATGTCATTATCTTTTATATTGATTATGTTGTCTATTTTATTTTTTTACTATGACAACAAAGCAACAACAAAGCATACAGATTAAAGATAACACATATATAACAAAGTATAAATATTATAAACATAACATATATAAGAAAGAAATATATACTTCCTTCAATAAAATGAATATGTGGTATTGGGGGTATCTCTCTATGCAAAAAACGGTCTTCAATAGAAATGCACTACTATCAATCTTTATCATAACTGTTATGCTCAGCGTCTCCGTTGTACCGAGTACGCTGGCAACGAATGTTGATCG
>Ga0180433_10000484_pt1 | contig 67546 bp, 83 predicted proteins | sample SS_ome_8_FD_132980 | JGI IMG/M metagenome (GOLD analysis project Ga0180433, IMG submission 132980) | Hypersaline lake sediment archaeal communities from the Salton Sea, California, USA - SS_1_D_1 metaG | ecosystem: Environmental > Aquatic > Non-marine Saline and Alkaline > Hypersaline >... | reverse complement strand
GCCTATATCCCCGGCGAAGGCCACGAGCTCCAGGAGCACTCGGTGGTGCTGGTCCGCGGTGGGCGGGTTAAGGACCTGCCTGGTGTTCGCTATCACGTGGTGCGCGGGACCCTGGATTCCGAGGGAGTCAGCGGTCGGCGCCGGGGCCGCAGCAAGTATGGTACCAAGCGCCCCCGAGTAGCGGGCGGGATAGACTAGGAGGCGTACAGAGCGGATATGCCCAGGCGAGCCAGAGTTCTGAAGAGACCGGAAGTACGCCCGGATGCGAAGTACCAGAGCATCCTGCTCTCCAAGTTCATCAACCGGGTCATGCTAGACGGGAAGAAGAGTACCGCCGAGAGTATAGTCTATGGTGCCATGGATATCCTGGCCGAACAGGGGTCGAAGGCGCCACTGACGGACGTGGAGCAGGCGATAAGAAACGTGACTCCTCAGCTGAAGGTCAAGTCACGCCGGGTTGGAGGCGCGACATATCAGGTGCCAGTTGAGGTGCCCCCGAACGTGGGGTTGTCTCTGGCTCTTCGTTGGCTGGTTGACTCCACCAGGAGGAGGACCGGCAGGTCAATGGCAGAGAAGCTGGCTGCTGAGCTGAGCGAAGCCTCCAGGGGGCAGGGAGTCACGGTCAAGAAGCGTGACGATACCCACCGTATGGCTGAGGCCAACCGCGCTTTCGCGCACTACCGCTGGTAGAGCACGGGAGGCCACCGGCCATCGCCCAGGTGCCGTAACAAGGGATAGTATCATGTCCGAAAGGTTTCCGCTGGAGCGGATCAGGAACATAGCAATTATCGCTCACATTGACGCTGGCAAGACAACCGTCACCGAGCGAATGCTCTTCTATACCGGCCGTACCTACAAGATCGGCCAGGTGGACGAGGGCACCGCGGTGATGGACTGGATGGAGCAGGAGAGACAGCGCGGCATCACCATCACGTCCGCGGCGATAACCTGCCACTGGCGGGAACACCGCATCAACATCATTGACACGCCGGGGCACGTTGATTTCACGGCGGAGGTCGAACGCTGCCTCAGGGTGCTGGACGGCGGGGTTGTCGTATTTGATGGTGTTGCCGGTGTGGAGGCTCAGTCTGAGACCGTCTGGCGGCAGGCGGACCGGTACCGTGTGCCCCGAATATGCTTCGTGAACAAGATGGAAAGGCTCGGCGCTGACTTCTACCGTACCGTGTCCATGATAGAGGGAAGGCTCCACGCTCAGCCGCTGCTGATACAGATGCCCCTAGGCAGCGGCGAGTCCTTCATGGGCATTGCTGACCTGATCCAGCAGAAGGCCTGGACGTACCGTGAAGACCCGGCGGCGGCCCCGGTGGCAATCGCCATACCGGATTCAGAGCGGACCCGGTTCAGCCAGGCGCGCCAAGCCATGATCGAGAGAATTGCGGAGGCGGATGACAGCATCCTGGAGTCCTACCTGGAAGGTAAGGAGATCACTGCCGACCACCTACGGCAGGCGGTGCGGCGGGCCACCCTGGCGAATAAGCTGGTACCCGTGCTCTGTGGCAGTGCCCTCAGGAACATGGGGGTCCAGCTGCTGCTGGAAGCCATTGTGGACTACCTGCCTTCTCCGCCGGACGTCCCGCCGGTGCATGCAATTGACGCCAGAACGGGCGCGCCCGTCACCCGGGCGGCCAGTGATGCGGAGCCGTTCTCCGCGCTGGCGTTTAAGGTGGTTACCGATCCTTTCGTGGGTCGCCTGGTGTACTTCCGGGTCTACTCGGGCAGGGTGCGGGCCGGGGCCCAGGTCCACAATTCCACCCGCAGCCAGACCGAGCGTATCGGGAGGCTATTGCTGATGCACGCCAACCGCCGCGAAGAGATACAGGTTGTCGATACCGGGGCAATTGCGGCCACGCTTGGCCTCAAGAACACCTTCACCGGGGACACCCTGTGCGAGGCTACCCGGCCGGTGCTCCTGGAATCCATACGGTTTCCCGAGCCGGTACTGTCAATCGCAATCGAGCCGAGGACAAGAGCCGACCAGGACAAGATGGGAGACGCACTGCGCAAGCTAAGCGAGGAAGACCCTACCTTCAAGGTTAGCTTCAACGAGGATACCGGCCAGACCATTATCGCAGGCATGGGAGAGCTCCACCTGGAGATTCTCACCAACCGCCTGCTTAGCGAGTTCGGCGTGGGCGCCAAGTTGGGCCGGCCGCGCGTCTCCTACAAGGAGACACTCACTGTCGCCGCCCATGGAGAGGGCAGGTTCGTGCGGCAGACCGGAGGACACGGACAGTACGGCCATGTCTTCATCGAGTTGGAGCCGATCGAGCGCGGCAGCGGGTTTGACTTTGTTGACCGGGTACGCGGAGCAGCCATACCGAAGCAATTCATTCCAGCGGTTGAGACTGGCATCAAGGAGGCTATGGAAACCGGGGTAGTCTCGGGATACCCGGTTATTGACGTCAGGGCAATCCTCACCGATGGCACCTACCACGAAGTGGACTCTTCAGAGTTGGCTTTCCGCATGGCGGGTTCGCTCGCCTTCCGGGATGCGGCCAGGAAAGCCCGGCCAGTAGTGCTGGAACCGGTCATGAAGCTGGAAGTGGTCACGCCCAAGGAGTTCCTGGGGGACATTATCGGAGACGTCACCGCGCGCCGGGGACACATTACCCTGATCGAGACCCATGGTGAGACCTGCGTGATCCAGGTGCTCCTGCCGCTGGTAGAGACCTTCGGGTATGCCACCAGCTTGCGCTCCCAGACACAGGGCAGGGCAACCCACTCCCTGGAGTTTCACAGCTACCAGCCGTTGCCGGACGAGCTGGCCGAACAGATCACAGACAGGGTAAGGACATTGAAGCATGTCTAGGCAGAAGATTCGCATCAAGCTGAAGGGTTTTGACCACCGCATAGTGGACCAGTCTGCACAGCAGATCGTGGAAACGGTTGAGCAGACCGGGGCAGTGGTGGTAGGGCCAATACCCCTGCCCACCCGCATCCAGAAGTTCAGCGTTGTCCGGTCCCCCTTCATTCACAAGAACTCGCAGGAGCAGTTCGAGATACGTACACACAAGCGCCTGATTGACATTGTCGAGACCACCTCCAAGACGATCGATTCCTTGACCAAGCTTAACCTGCCGTCCGGGGTGGAACTTGACATCAAACTGTAGCACGGCAAGTAGGCGGGGGTAGAAGCAAGAATGGTCCCGGGCATCATTGGCAGGAAGCTGGGCATGACCCAGGTGTTTTGTGAAGACGGCAAGGTGCAGGCCGTAACCGCCGTCCAGGCGGGGCCGTGCTGTATCGTGCAGGTCAAAAATGAAGAGAGAGAAGGCTACAAAGCCGTGCAGCTAGGCTTTGGTGAGAGCAGAAGGCTGAACTCGCCCGAAAAGGGCCACCTCAAGGGACTGGGGCAGTACCGTCATCTGCGGGAATTCCGCGTGGAAGACATCACGGACGTCCAGGTGGGCGATACCGTGGACGTCAGCATGTTTCAGGCGGGCGACCTGGTGCACGTCACCGGGGAGTCGAAGAGCAAGGGATTTGCCGGGGTGGTCAAGCGCCACCATTTCCGCGGAGGGCCAAAGACCCACGGGCAGTCTGACCGGCACCGCGCCCCCGGCTCCATCGGCGCCACCACCAGCCCGGGACGCGTGTTCAAGGGCACACGGATGGCCGGCCGGATGGGGGGCGAGCGGGTCACGATACGCAACCTGGAAGTCAGTCAGGCTGACCCGGAGCGTAATATACTTTTGGTGAAAGGGGCCGTACCCGGCCCGAAGAACGGGCTGGTCCTCATCAGGAAGGCGGACCCGGGATCGGGTCCCGGACAGAGCGAAGAAGCGGCTGAGGGTGAATAGGGAAATGGAGGCACCGGTGTACGGGCTTACCGGTGAGGTAGTGGACAGGATAGAGATCAGTGACGATGTCTTCGGGGTGCCGTTTAACGAGAGCGTCGTCCACCAGGCGTTAGTCCGCCAGCGGGCCAATGCCCGCCAGGGAACCGCCAGCACCAGGACGCGCAGCGAGGTTGCCGGCAGTTCCCGCAAGCTATTCCGCCAGAAGGGCACGGGGTACGCCCGCGCGGGCAGCATAAGGTCACCGCTGCGGCGAGGGGGTGGCATCGCCTTCGGGCCCAGTCCGCGGGACTACCGCCAGGCAATGCCCAGGAAGATGCGCCGTCTGGCCCTGCGCTGTGCGCTCTCCGCCAAGGCCAGGGATGGGGAGCTGACCATAGTGGAGGCGCTCCCCCTCGAAGAGCCCCGGACCAGGGAGATGGCGGGCATACTGGAAGCGCTGAAGGTGGACTCCACCGCACTGGTGGTGACTTCCGATGTCAGGGAGGGCGTGGTCAAGTCAGCCCGCAACCTCCCCGGCGTACAGACGCGCCCGGCCAACCTCCTCAACGTCCTTGACGTCCTGTCCAGCAAGGCGCTGGTGATGGAATTGGCGGCGGTGCGCAAGGCGGAGCAGCTGTGGGGCAAGCAGGCTGCCGGGGAGGAAGGCTAGTGCACCTCTACGAAGTGCTCCGGCGTCCCCTGGTTACCGAGAAGAATGCCATGCTCCAGGCGGCAGGCAAGTATGCCTTCGAGGTAGACAGCCGGGCCACCAAGCCGCAGGTCAAGCAGGCCGTGGAGACGGCCTTCAAGGTCTCGGTCACCGCGGTCAACGTGATGACGGTACCCGGCAAGGAGCGAAGGATAGGAAGACGCCGGGTGCAGACCGCGCCCTGGAAGAAAGCTATCGTAACCCTCCAGTCGGGGGACAAGATAGAGCTGTTTGAGAACGTCTAGCAGGAGAAATAGCAGCCGGGAGGGGATTCGTCCCTTCTAGGAAAGCAGTCCCCTCTCCTGAGAGGGAGAGGGAGCAAGGGGAATACCAGGCCATGCCACTGAAGCTATACCGCCCAACTTCACCGGGCAGACGGGCGATGTCCGGCTCCAGCTTTGAGGAGATAACCAAGTCTAGGCCGGAGAAATCGCTGCTGGCGCCGCTGAAGAAGAAGGCGGGAAGAAACAACCAGGGTAGGATAGCCGTCCGCCACCGCGGTGGCGGAGCCAAGCGGCGCCTGCGCATTATCGACTTCAAGCGGGACAAGACCGGCGTTCCCGGCAGGATCACGGCCATTGAGTATGACCCTAACCGGTCCGCCCGGATAGCACTCATCTACTACGCGGACGGCGACAAGCGCTACATCCTGGCGCCGCAGGGTCTCAAGGTGGGCGATACCGTGCAGGCCGGAGACAAGGCCGAGATAAAGCCCGGCAATGCATTGCCGCTGTGGGCGTTACCCACGGGTACGATTGTGCACAACATCGAGTTGCGTGCCGGCAAGGGCGCCCAGATGGTTCGTAGCGCTGGTGGTGGCGCACAACTGCTCGCCAAGGAAGGCGATTACGCGCACATCCGCCTGCCCTCCGGCGAAGTAAGGCTTGTCCGCAGCGAGTGCATGGCTACCGTGGGACAGGTGGGTAACGCCGAGCACCAGGGTGTCAGTCTGGGCAAGGCAGGGCGAAAGCGCTGGCTGGGCTGGCGGCCGACGGTTAGGGGTTCGGCAATGACCCCGCGTGATCATCCCCACGGCGGGGGAGAAGGCAGGAGCCCGGTGGGTCTTCCGGGGCCCAAGACCCCGTGGGGCAAACCCGCCCTGGGATACAAGACCCGGAAGAAGAAGGGCTCTGACAAGCTGATAGTGAGGCGCCGGAGGACGAAGTAAGGTGTCACGATCTACCAAGAAGGGACCGGCAGTGGATCCCAAGTTGCTCAAGAAGGTGGAGGCCGTCAGCCGCTCGCCGGAGAAGACGGTGATCCGGACATGGTCACGCTGGTGTACCGTCTTGCCGGAGATGGTGGGGCTTACCACCGGGGTGCATGACGGCCGGAGACACGTGCCGATATTCATAACCGAAAACATGGTGGGACATAAGCTGGGCGAGTTTGCCCCCACGCGCACCTTCCGGGGCCATTCCGCCAGGGCGGAGACCACCTTGCAGAGAAGGCGAAGATAGGCCAGGCAGGCGACAAGGTGCAGGTAAAGACTGTAGCCAAGAACACAGGAGTTTCGGCCCGCAAGATACGCCGGGTGGTGGACCTGGTACGCGGCAAGCCGGTGGACGAAGCGCTGACGATACTCAAGTTCGTGCCCACACCGCATGCGCGGATCGTGGCCAAGGCGGTGAAGACCGCCGCCGCGGACGCCGAGAGCGTCTACCAGATACTGTCGGCTGACCTGCGTGTGATGGCCATCTTCGCCGACGATGCACCGACGCTCAAGAAGTTCCGTGCTGGTGCACGCAGAAGAGTCAAGCCGATTCTGAGGCGTTCCAGCCACGTAACCGTGGTTGTTGCTGACCAGGAGGACTAATGGGACACAAGGTTCACCCCACCGGGTTCCGGCTCGGCGTCATCAGGGACTGGCAGGCGAAGTGGTACGCTGACCGACACTACCGCGAGTTCCTCCAGGAGGACCTGGAGCTCCGGGACGTGGTGGGCTCCATGTACCCCGAGGCCGGGGTCTCCCTGGTGGAGATTGACCGGCAGGCGAACAACGTGTCCATGACTATCCACACCGCCCGGCCGGGAATACTCATCGGGCGGGGTGGTCAGCGGGTGGACGAGCTGCGGGCGCGCCTGGAGAACATGGTCGGCAAGCGGGTACAGCTGAACATCCGCGAGGTACCCCAGCCCGAGCTCGATGCCCAGCTGGTGGCCAGGAACGTTGCCGAGCAGATTGCGCGGCGGGTCGCCTATCGGCGTGCGCTGCAGCAGGCGCTACAGCGCTCCATGCAGGCGGGCGCCCACGGGATGCGTATAAGCATTGCCGGAAGACTGGGAGGTGCCGAGATAGCCCGGCGGGTGACCATGCACGAAGGCCAGGTACCGCTGCATACCCTGAGAGCCGACATAGACTACGGTCAGACCGAGGCCCATACCAATATGGGACGCATCGGGGTGAAGGTCTGGATATACCGCGGAGACATTCTGCCCGAGCCCAAGGCGGTGGAAGAAGAGGCGCTGCCCGAGCCGTGGGCCGCACCCGAGCCGGAAGCCGCGGTGCCGGAGGCCACCGGCAAAGCGGAAGGAACACCGGTGGCGGAAGCGGAGAACGAGCCCGCTTCCCCGCAAACGGGCACAGAGGCAGCCGCAGAGACACCTGCAGAGCCGGTGTCAGAAGCCGCCGGCGAGACTCAACCCGCCGCAGAGATGCCTGAGGACACAGCTGGCGAGGAAAGCACCGGCGATCAGGGGGTGGTCACGGAGCCTGGTGAGACCTCGGCCACCACAGAGGGCGAGGATATAGCGGGTGAGCCCGTAGCAGCCCCGGAGGCTTCCGTGGAAGAGGAAGAGAGCGATGCTACAGCCTAAGCGCGTGAAGTTCCGCAAGTCTCACAAGGGCCGGCGTCGCGGCAATGCCAACGCCGGGAATACGATGATCTTCGGAGACTTCGGCCTGGTGGCGGAACAGGCCGCCTGGGTCACTGCGCGCCAGATAGAGGCGGCCAGACGTGCCATGACTCACCACGTGCGTCGTGGCGGTAAGATATGGATACGTGTCTTCCCGGACAAGCCGGTTACCAAGAAGGCGGCCGAGACTCGCATGGGGTCGGGTAAGGGTGCCCCCGACCACTGGGTGGCAGTTGTAAAGCCGGGGAAAGTGATGTTCGAGATGTCCGGCGTGGGCGAAGACGTGGCCAAGGAAGCGATGCGCCTGGCATCTCACAAGCTGCCGATGGGCGTCAGGTTCGTCACCCGGCAGACCCATGGTGCCCAGGCTTACGTCCATACAAGGGAGCTAGCAGCAGTTGAAGGCTGAAGAGTATCGTGCCCTGGGTTCGGATGAAATCATACGTCAGCTGGAGACGGCACGCCGGGAGCTGTTTGACCTCCGCTTGCGTGCCAGCACCAAACAGCTGGTGAATCACCGCGACATACCAAGGGTAAAGAAGGAGATTGCCAGGATGGCGACCGTGCTGCGGGAGCGGGAGCTGGCTGAGGAGTGACATCTTCCGCCGGCGCGGGAGCTGGAGAAGGGCTTTGAGCATGCAGGGAAGGCGCAAGACCAAACTCGGACGGGTGATAAGCACCCGGATGAACAAGACTGCGGTAGTGGCCGTGGAAACATTCCGGCACCACCCGATATACAAGAAGCCGGTCAGGCGGGTGGCCCGCTACAAGGCCCACGATGAGAAGAATGAGTGCGGGCTGGGTGATACCGTCCGCCTGGAAGAGACTCGTCCCCTCTCTCGCGAGAAGCGCTGGCGGGTGGCGGAGATCGTAACCAAGGCTGAGGTGGTAGAGGTGAAGCCCAGAGAGCTTGAGACTGAGATGGAGGATATGGAGGCCGAGTCCCGGGAGCCGGAAGCGGCACGCGAAGAGACCGGCCCAGACGTGAATGAGACCGAAGAAACGGGGGCAGAGGAGCCCCGGGATGACCTGACGTGATTCAGTCCAATTCCAGACTCAAGGTGGCGGACAACACCGGTGCAAGGCAGATTATGTGCATCGGCGTAATCGGTGGCACCAGGAAAAAGTACGCCAGTATCGGGGATGTCATTGTGGCATCGGTCAAGCGGGCCATTCCTGGGGGAGCGGTGAAGAGCGGGGAGGTGGTCCGGGCGGTGGTCATCCGCACCGCCAAACCCTACCGGCGTCCGGATGGCTCCTACATCAGGTTTGACGAGAACGCAGCGGTGATCCTCACCGACAGGAACAACCCGCGGGGGACACGGATCTTCGGTCCCGTGGCCAGGGAGCTGAGGGACCGGAACTATACCAAGATAATATCGCTCGCTCCGGAGGTCCTGTGAGGAAGACGCAGCGATGAAGATACGCAAGAACGACAACGTGCTGGTTATCACCGGCAAGGACAGGGGCAAGAGAGGACGGGTGCGGTTCGCATACCCTAAGAAGGACCGGCTGCTGGTTGAAGGCGTGAACTTCATCAAGATGCATAGCCGGGCACGCAGGCAGGCCAGACAGGCGGGAATCATTGAGCGTGAAGCGCCCATCCATGTCTCCAACGTCATGTTTCTTTGCAGCAAGTGCAACCACCCCACCCGGATCGGCTTCCGGGTGCTGGGTGACGGCCGTAAGGCCCGCACCTGCCGCGTGTGTGGCGAGGTGATTGACTAGATGGCAGGGCTCAAGCAGAGGTACCGGGAGGAGATAGTACCGCGGCTCATGGAGCTTGGCGGGTACAGGAATGTCATGCAGGTTCCACGCCTGGAGAAGGTGGTGGTGAGCATCGGCCTGGGGGAGGCCATACAGAACGCTCGTGCCCTGGAAGGGGCCGAGCGGGACCTGCCCGCCATCACCGGTCAGAAGCCGATCATAACCCGCGCCCGGAAGTCCATTGCCGCCTTCAGACTGAGGACGGGCATGGCTATCGGGATGAAGGTTACCCTGCGCCGGGACCGCATGTATGACTTCATGGATAAGCTGGTGAGTATCGTGCTGCCGCGCATCCGTGAGTTCCGGGGAGTGCCGCGGGACTCGTTTGACGGGCGGGGCAACTATACGCTTGGATTCAGAGAGCAGACTGTGTTCCCGGAGATCGACTATGACAGCATTGACCGGGTACGGGGACTGGAAGTAACGATTGTGACTACTGCTGGGACCGATGAAGAGGGCAGACAGCTCCTCGAGCATCTGGGTATGCCCTTTAGCAGGGACTGAACGGAGTCAGATGGCAAAGAAGTCCGAAATCGCCAAGTGGAAGCGTCCTCCGAAGTTCAAGGTGCAGTTCCACAACCGGTGTAATCTATGTGGTCGGCCGCGGGCCTACATGCGCAAGTTCGGCCTGTGCCGGATATGCTTTCGGGAGCTGGCCCTGGCGGGTAAAATACCCGGGGTCAGGAAGTCGAGCTGGTAGCGAGAACACCAAGGGAGGAAGTAAGGGTGACCGTAACTGACCCGATTGCGGACATGCTGACGCGGATACGCAATGCCGTCATGGTGAGGCATGATTCGGTGCTGGTCCCTTCTTCCAAGATGAAGCTGGCGATCGCCAGGATACTCAAGGATGAAGGGTTCATCACCGACTATGAGGTGGTGCGCGGTAGACCGCAAAGGGTGATAAGGATTCATCTCAAGTACCGGGACAGGCGTGAGCCGGTGGTCACCGGGCTGGAGCGGGTGAGCAAGCCCGGCCTGAGAGTATACGTGGAGAAGAAGGAGATCCCGCGTGTCTACGGTGGACTGGGGATCGCCATCCTGTCCACCCCGAAAGGGGTGATGACCGGCCAGCAGGCCTGGCGCCAGGGTATGGGTGGTGAGCTTCTCTGTTACGTGTGGTAGGAACATCCAGGGGGAAGTCAAGTGTCCAGGAAAGTCAAGTGTCCAGGATAGGAAGGATGCCGATAGCGGTCCCTTCGGGCGTATCGGTGAGAATTGAGGAAGACCGGGTTACCGTCAGCGGTCCGCGCGGAGAGCTCCAGCGCCGGTTCAGCCCGGACATGCAGGTGACGCTCAGCGGTGACACCCTTACAGTATCGCGACCCAGCGATGACCGGATACACCGTTCCCTGCACGGTCTGACCCGGACGCTGCTGGCCAACATGGTCCAGGGTGTCACCGGCGGCTTCGAAAAGACCCTGGAGATTGTCGGGGTGGGCTACCGTGCCCGCAAGGACGGGGACAACGTGGTGATCAACGTGGGGTACTCTCATCCCGTGGTGGTAACCCCGCTGCCGGGCACGACCCTCTCGGTCGAGGGCAACAACCGCGTGAAGGTTAGCGGCATTGACCGGGAAGTAGTGGGTGAGATGGCTGCTCGCATCAGGGCGATACGCCCCCCCGACTCGTACAAGGGTAAGGGAATAAGGTACAGCGGGGAACAGGTACGACTCAAGCCGGGCAAAGCCGGGAAGGCCATCGGGAGATAGCTAATGGCAAGGGAAAACCGCCGGGCAGCGCGCATGAGGCGGCACGCCCGGGTCCGCAAGAGAGTGAAGGGCACCGGGGCAAGGCCGCGTCTGAGCGTCTTCCGCAGCCTGAATCACGTCTACGCCCAGGTAATTGACGATACCGTCGGGCAGACCCTGGCGGCGGCTTCAACCCTCGATCCCGAGCTGAAGAGCGAACTGGACGGTAAGACCAAGACGGCGCGGTCAGCCCTCGTCGGTGCCTTGATTGCCAGAAGGGCGCTGGCGAAGGGAGTCAGCGAGGTAGCATTCGACCGGGGCGGCCACGACTTTCACGGCAGGGTCAAGGCACTGGCGGAGGCAGCCCGCGAAGGTGGATTGAAGTTCTGAGAAAGACGGCTCCGGAGTGAGTATGAGTACGGCAAGCAGGATAGACCCAACCCAACTGGTGTTGAATGACAAGCTCATCAACATAAATCGCGTGGCCAAGGTGGTAAGCGGAGGCAAACGCCTCAGTTTCAACGCACTGGTGGCCAGCGGTGACGGCATGGGACATGTGGGCCTGGGACTGGGAAAGGCGAACGAGGTACCCCTGGCGATAAACAAGGCGAGCGCGACCGCGAAGAAGAACCTGATAGAGGTACCTCTGAAGGGGACCACCATCCCCCACGAGATAACCGTGAAGCTGGGAGCAGCCCGCGTCATGCTGAAGCCAGCGTCACCGGGGACGGGCATAATCGCCGGGGGCAGCGTCCGCGCGGTGCTGGAGGTTGCCGGGGTGAAAGACGTATTGACCAAGTCACTGGGCACGGCCAACAAGACCAACGTTGCCCGGGCAACCGTACTCGCTCTCAGTATGCTCAGGGACCCGGAGAAGGAGATTGCCCGCAGGAAAGGCCTGCCGGAGCCACAGGAGGCGGTTGCGAGTGGCTAGACTGCGCATTACCTGGACCAGGAGTGGCATCGGTCACCGGCAGGACCAGAGGCAAACGCTCAGGGCCCTGGGACTGCGGCGCATGAACCAGAGCGTGGTCCACGAGGACTCAAGCTCATTGCGTGGCATGATTGTCAAGGTCAGGCACCTGGTCAGGGTGGAGGAAGCAAAGTGAGGTTGGAGACTCTCAGGCCAGCGCACGGTTCGCGGAAGGCCCCCAAAAGGGTCGGACGTGGAGACGGCAGCGGGCATGGCACCTATTCCGGGCGCGGTTGCAAGGGGCAGAAGTCGCGCTCCGGCTACCGGGTGAAGCCCGGCTTTGAAGGCGGACAGCTGCCCTTGATAAAGCGGTTGCCCAGCAAGCGGGGTTTCACCAACATCTTCCGGACGGAGTACTCGGTGGTGAAGATCGCCAGCCTGAACGTATTCGAGCCCGGAACCGAGGTGGACCCGGCAAGAATGGTGGCCGCCGGGATCATTAGGTCGCTGCGGCGGCCGGTCAAGGTGCTGGCAGACGGGGAGATAGACCGGCCCCTTTCGGTGAAAGCACACAGGTTCTCCGCCGCCGCCCGGGCCAAGATCGAAGCGGCGGGAGGAAAAGCTGAGGAGGTTGCGGATGCGTCCCAGGCAAACTAGGCCGCGGCTGCTCCAGGCGATGCTTGACGCCTTCCGCCTGCCGGACCTGAGGCGACGCCTCCTCTTCACCGGCGCCATGCTGGTGGTGTTCCGGGTGATAGCTCACGTTCCCTTGCCGGGAGTGGATGCAGAGAAGCTGGGGCAGATATTTCAGCAGAACGCCCTGCTGGGCATGCTGGACATGTTCAGCGGCGGCGCGATGAGGAATTTCAGTGTGGCCGCAATGGGGGTCTATCCCTACATAACCGCCACTATCATCATGCAGCTAATGCAGCCGGTCATCCCACGCCTGCAGATGCTCGCCCAGGAGGGGGAGGCGGGCCGGAATAAGATTAACCGCATCACCCACTGGCTGGTGATTCCCCTGGCGGGCATCGCCGGCTACGGACAGCTGGCGCTGCTCCAGCGCCAGGGGGTGGTTGCCAGTGCAGACGGACTTGCCACGGCGGCAATGGTGTTCTCCATGATTGCCGGTACCATGTTCCTGGTGTGGCTGGGTGAACTCATTACGGAGTACGGCATCGGTAACGGGATATCCATCATAATCTTTGGCGGCATCGTGGCGGGCTACTGGCAAATGGTAGGAGAAGGTCTGCTGGCAGGACAGCAAGGGCAGGTGATGGGCATAGTGGTCTACGTTCTGATTGCCCTGGTCACAGTGGTGCTGATAGTACTCTTTACGGAGGCGCACCGGCGTATTCCGGTACAGTATGCCCGCACCACCTTTCGGGGTGGCCGGATGTACCGCCAGTCCGGCGGTACGCACATTCCCCTGCGGGTGAACTCGGCGGGGATGATACCGCTCATATTCGCGATGTCCATGGTGCTATTCCCGGGTATGATCGCCAGCTACTTCGCCAATCCCACCGGTGCAGACCCGAACCTGGCCAATCACATCATGAACATCTTCAGTCCCACGGCGCCCCTGCCGCTGGGCCTCTTCTACTGGATGCTGTACTTCGGACTGGTCATCTTCTTCGCGTTCTTCTACACGATGGTAATCTTTCAGCAGCAGGACCTCCCCGGTACCCTGCAGCGCCAGGGGGGATTCATCCCTGGGATACGGCCGGGCAAGAATACGTCCACGTATCTGAACCACGTGATAACGCGGATAACCGCGGTGGGGGCCTTCTTCCTGGCCTTCGTGGCCATCATACCCTTCCTTGCGCGGGAGGTCTCAGACGTGCAGGTCATCCAGCTATCCAGCATGGGACTGCTGATCGTGGTCGGCGTGGTGCTGGATACGATGAAGCAGGTAGAAGCGCAGCTCACCATGCGGCGCTACGAAGGTTTCATAAGGTAGGAGCAGAGATTGTATATCGTCATGCTGGGAGCGCCCGGAGCGGGCAAGGGAACCCAGGCAGGGGTGGTCGCCGAGCACCTCGGACTGGCACACGTTGCCACCGGTGACATGTTCCGCGAGATACAGAGGCAGGACACGGAGCTGGCCCGGCAGGCCCGGTCCTACATGGAGAAAGGACAGCTGGTACCGGACGAGGTCACGATAGAGATAGTCATGGAGAGGATGACCGCCCCGGACTGCGCCCGGGGGGTAATCTTTGACGGCTTCCCCCGAAACCGTGAGCAGGCCGAAGCGCTGGACAGGGCGCTCGCCGCTGAGGGCAAGGCGCTGGACGCGGCGGTGTACATCAAGGTCTCCGAGAAGGAGCTGCTGGATCGGCTCAGCGGACGCTGGATATGCCGCCGGTGCCAGACGCCGTACCACATGGTGAACTCGCCCCCCAGGGTGCCCGGGAGGTGTGACCGGTGCGGAGGTGAGCTCTACCAGCGGCCCGACGATAAGGTGGAGACGGTGAAGGAGCGGCTGAAGGTCTACTTCTCCGAGACGGCGCCCCTGGTTGATTACTACCAGCAGGCGGGCAAGCTGATCGAGGTGGACGGCGAAGGCGGGGTGGACCAGGTCAGAGAGAGGATACTGTCAGCGCTTGACCGGCGCCTCGCCGGCGGGCGGGGAAGAGGATGAGCATAATAATCAAGTCTGACCGGGAGATCGCAGTCATGCGAGAAGCCGGCAGAATTGTGGCCAGGGTGCTGGAGATACTGAAGTCTAGAGTGAGACCGGGAATACGTACCGAGGAGCTGGACGGCATCGCCGCCGAAGAAGCGCGGAGGATGGGCGGCCGGCCGTCCTTCAAAGGGTACCGGGGATACCCGGCCAACCTGTGCGTGTCGGTAAATGACGAGATAGTACACGGCATACCCGGAAGGAGGGCCCTGCAGGAGGGTGACATCGTGTCCCTGGACTTCGGGGTGATCTACCAGAGTTACCAGGGTGACGCCGCCATTACCGTGGGGGTGGGCAGAATAACTCCAGAGGCGGAGAGGCTCATCGAGACCACCGAGGGAGCACTGCGGGCGGGTATTGCCGCCGCTCGTTTGGGAGCCAGGCTGGGAGACATCTCGGCGGCGATAGAGGAATACGCGGAATCACGGGGATATTCGGTGGTGCGTGAGTATACCGGCCACGGCATAGGACGGGATATGCACGAAGACCCGCAGGTACCCAATACCACCATGCCGGGATTAGGGCTGCAGCCGGGTACAGGACCGGAGCTTGTCCGGGGAATGACACTGGCACTTGAGCCGATGGTGAACATCGGCAACTGGGCTACCAAGCGGGATGCCGATGGCTGGACGGTGCGTACCAGGGACGGGAGCCTCTCGGCGCACTACGAAAACACCATCGCCATCACCGACGGCGAGGCCGAGGTCCTCACCAGTCAATAGGCAAGGAATACATGCCGAAGAAGGAAAGCATTGAGGTTGAGGGGGTTGTAACCGAAGCGCTGCCCAACGCGATGTTCAGAGTCGAGTTGGGCAACGGACACAAGGTGCTGGCGCACATCTCAGGCAAACTCAGGGTGCACTACATCAGAGTGCTGCCCGGTGACAGGGTGTTGATAGAGCTCTCCCCTTATGACCTGAGCCGGGGCCGGATTACCTACCGGCTGAAGTAGTCCCGGGCGGCAGCTGGGGAAAGCGTAACGCAGAAGGAAATGCTATGAAAGTGAGAGCCTCAGTCAAGAAACGGTGTGACAGGTGCAAGATCATACGCCGCCGGGGGGTGGTGAGGATCATATGCAGTAGGCCAAGTCACAAGCAGAGGCAGGGCTAGTACCCTGCCGGGTGAGGAGGTGCTGAAATGCCACGTATAGCAGGAGTGGACATACCCCGGGACAAGCAGATCTGGGTGTCACTGCAGTACATCCATGGTATCGGCCCGAGCGCAAGCCGGAAGGTACTGGAGCAGACCGGGGTGCCCGCAGAGACCAAGGCGGATGCGCTCACCGAGGACGAGATCAACAGCATCAGAGAGGTCATTGACCGGCAGTTCATGGTTGAGGGGGAGCTTCGCAAGGAGTATACCTTCAACATTAAGCGTCTGATGGAGATCGGGAGCTACCGGGGCAGCCGGCACCGCTACAGTCTGCCCTGTCGCGGACAGCGGACGCGCACCAATGCGCGCACCCATCGCGGCTCCCGCAAGACCGTCGCCGGGCGGGGTAAGAAGCGCGGAGCCACCAAGAAGTAGTCACGGCTACGTGACAGGAGGAAAGGATGCCAGCAAAGAAGCGGGCAGGAGGAAGACGAAGGGAACGGAGGGCTGTCCCGACGGGGAGGGCCTACGTCCAGTCCACTTTCAACAACACTCAGGTGACGCTCACCGATCCCCAGGGGAACGTAATCGCCTGGGGGAGCTCGGGTACGGCTGGATTCAAGGGATCGCGCAAGGGTACCCCTTACGCCGCCCAGCTCGCCGCCCAGGATGCAGCCCGAAAGGGTATGGCGCAGGGCCTGCGCCAGGTGGATGTCTACGTGAAGGGGCCAGGCAGTGGCCGTGAGGCGGCAATCCGTGCCCTTCAGGGTGCGGGGCTATTCATCACCAGTATACGGGACGTTACCCCGATACCGCATAACGGATGCCGGCCGCCCAAGAGACGGCGCGTCTAGGTACCGGAATAGGGAATAGCAGGGACAGGCCTCCCCTGCCGGTTCGGCTGGCGGAGACCCGCCCGGAGGAGACTAAGACAGGACAGGAAATGGCAAGATATACGGGATCAGTATGTCATCTGTGTCGGCGCGGCGAGGAGAAGCTCATGCTCAAGGGAGCCCGGTGCTTTACGCCTAAGTGCGCCATGGAACGGCGGCGGAGGCCGACTGGCCGGCGCTTTCGCCGGCGGCGTATCTCTGACCGCGGGCTACAGCTGATAGAGAAACAGAAGGCACGCTACACCTACGGAATGCTGGAGAGGCAGTTCCGCCGGTTCTTTGCTGCCGCCGAGCGGCAGCCGGGCGTTACCGGCGATAACCTCATCTCTCTCCTGGAAAGGCGGCTGGACAACGTGGTCTACCGGCTGGGTTTCGCCGAGTCCCGTAACCAGGCCCGGCAGGTGGTGCTGCACGGTCATATTCTCCTCAACGGCCGGCGCACCAACATCCCCTCGGCCGTGGTGAAGGAGGGAGACAGGATAAGCTGGAGAGAGGCGAGCACCCGGAGCGAGTACTTCAAGCAGATGGCCGAAGAGATAAAAGGAAGGACGGTACCGGGCTGGCTGTCACTGGACAGACAGAACATGGTTGGGCAGGTTCTGTCCATGCCCACACCGGAGGATGCGGGCGCCAAGTTTGATGGACAGAGTATCGTTGAGTACTACTCACGATAGTAGGAGGTAGCACCTTGTCTCAAATGGTGATACCTAAGATTGAATGTGTGGAGACCAGAGACAACTACGGAAGGTTCAAGGCTGAGCCTCTGGAGAAGGGGTTCGGCGTTACCCTGGGTAACGCTCTGCGTCGGGTGTTGCTCGGTCACCTTCCGGGGGCAGCCGTGACCAGGGTGAAGATAGAGGGTATCCAGCACGAGTTCAGCCCCATCCCCAACGTGAGGGAAGACGTAATCGACTTCCTGCTCAACGTGAAGGGGATACGGGTGAAGCCACTCAGTGACCGCGAGGGCCAGCTGAAGCTGGATGTTGCCGGCGAAGGACGGGTGTGTGCTGCCGACATCAACCCTTCTTCTGACTTCGAGATATCCAACCCCGAGCAGTACCTGGCTATGCTGGACTCGCCGGATGCCCGGCTCTACGTGGAGCTTGACATCGGGCTGGGTACCGGCTATGCCGAGGCCGAATCTGGCGACAACCTGCCCCTCGGGGTGATCCCGGTGGACGCTGTCTTCACCCCCACGCGGCGGGTAAACTACACCACGGAGCCGATTCACGTGGGCAGAGAGACAAGCGTGGAGCGGCTTTACCTTGACGTGTGGACGGACGGTACCATCGAGCCGCAGGAGGCAGTGAGCGAGAGCGCCCAGATACTGGTGAGGATGCTGAACGCATTCATCGCTTTCGGCACGCCCGAGCAGATGGAGATGGAGAAGGAGCTCTCCCAACTGGCGATGTCCGAGGAGCAGTATAATATGCCGGTGGAGCAGCTGGCGCTTTCCGTGCGGACCATGAACTGCCTGCGGCGCGGCAATATTTCCACCGTGGGCGAGCTCATCAGCCGTGGTGAGAAGGGCCTGATGGGGCTGCGTAACTTCGGGCAGAAGTCCAAGGAAGAGATCGAGGAACGCCTGAACGAGCTGGGTCTCTCCCTGAAACCGCCTGCTGAGGAGGCCGAGGAAGCTGAGGGTACCGAAGAGGGGGAGAGCCAGTCTGCCACTGAGGCAGGCGTGTTCTCCGGCGGCGAGGTGCCATCCGAGAGCAACGAGGCACCGGAAGAGGAACAATGACCGTAACAGGTGGGAATCGTGGGGATTAAGATATCCGGTAGGAAGCTTGCCAGGAACTCGGGTTACCGGCGGGCGCTGTACCGTAACCTGGTGACTGACCTGCTGAACTACGAGAAGATCGCCACCACCGAGGCCAAGGCAAAGCAGGTGCGCGGCCTGGCCGAGAACATGATCTCGCTCGGGAAGAAGGGCGGGCTACACTCCCGCCGCCAGGTGCTGGCGTTCGTGTACAGCAAGAAGGTCACGGACAAGGTCTTCGACGAGCTTGCCGGGCGTTACGCCGACCGGAATGGTGGCTACACGCGAATCACCAGGCTGTCACCCAGACTGGGTGACGGTGCTGCCATGGTGCGATTGGAGCTGGTGAAGTGATGCTACGCACGGCGGTCCAGGGACAATCAGAGAACTGCGGGCATGTGCAGGATACCACGCGTATGGCCCTGGTGGTCGAGTATGACGGCACACGCTATCTCGGTTTCCAGTTGCAGACTGGCGGCCCCACCATCCAGGGTGAGCTTGAGCAGGCCCTGCGGCGGCTTACCGGGGAACGGGTGAGGGTAGCCGCTGCCGGCCGGACCGATGCCGGGGTACATGCCCGTGGCCAGGTGGTCAGCTTCCTGACCGCTTCGTCGCTTTCACGGGAGGCATTCATAAGCGGTCTGAACCACTACCTGCCCGCGGATATCGCTGTCAGGGCGGCTGATACGGTGAGTCACTCCTTTGACCCGCGCCGTGACGCCGTGAGTCGGCAGTACCGCTATTCCTTTCTGTGCAGCCGGACACGGTCACCCCTCAATGAAGGCTTCACCTGCCGGGTTCTTGCTGACCTGGACGTAGAAGAGATGAACCGGGCCTGCGAGGCACTGCGGGGAGAGCATGATTTCGCCTCCTTTGCCAGCGGCATCAGCGGCGAGACCAAGAGCACGGTGCGTACGGTGTATCGTGCCGAGGTAAGCAGGGATGGAGACCGGGTCCACTTCCATATCACCGCCAACGGTTTTCTGCGACACCAGGTTCGCAGTGCCGCGGGATGCCTTGCCCGGATAGGCCTGGGAAAGATGGGACAGGAGGAGTTCCGCGCGGTGATTGCGGCCAGAAGACCGGGGACGGCCGGCCCAACCCTGCCCGCGCGGGGACTGTGTCTCATGGGGGTGCGCTACCCCTTCTACCATAGCGAACTGACCCCCTTCATCAATGCGGTCACTCCTGGGGAAGAAACGTGATGAACAAGACCTACAGTATCAAGGCTTCGGACATAAAGCGGCACTGGCATGTGGTGGACGCTTCTGACCAGGTTCTGGGCAGACTGTGCACGCACGTGGCGTCACTCCTGATGGGGAAGCACAAGCCGCTCTTCGCCCGGAATATGGACGTGGGCGACTTCGTCGTCGTCGTCAATGCGGACAAGGTCCGGGTTACCGGTGGTAAGGAAAGAAAGAAGCTCTACCACCGGCATACCGGCTATCCCGGCGGGCTGAGGAGTACGAGCCTGGAGAAGATGATGCAGGACAGCCCCACGAGGGTGATCGAGCATGCCGTCAAGGGGATGTTGCCCAAGAACCGCCTGCAGGCCCGCATGATGAAACGCCTCAGGGTATACGCGGGTGACGGACATCCCCATCATGGCCAGACGCAAATGGCGGCAGAAGCATCGGCGGTGGAGAAGAGGCAGGAGTGACTACCACCAGCGGTGGATTCCGAGCCAGTAGCAGGAGGTATCCTTGACGGAGCAGGCTTATTACCACGGTACCGGTCGGCGCAAGACAGCAGTGGCCCAGGTGAGGCTGATGCCGGGCGGCGGTGGTGCTATTATTGTCAATGGCGTTGCCTACGACGAGCTCTTCCCGCGCCTGGAGCAACGGCAGACAGTAGCCCGGCCCCTGGTGGTAACCAACAACCTGGGTAAGTTCAACGCCGTGGTCAAGGTGACTGGTGGCGGCATCAATGCGCAGAGCGGTGCCATCGGCCACGGGATTGCGCGCGCGCTCCTGGAGGTGGACGAGAGTCTCAGACCAGTCCTGCGTCAGTACGGGCTGCTCACCCGGGACTCCCGGGTCAAGGAGAGGAAGAAGCCCGGTCTCAAGCGGGCCCGGAAGGCACCGCAATACACCAAGCGGTAAGACGCGGCAGCGAGATATCGTGGCCAGGGGGCAGGATTGACCGGCGGAATGCCCGAAATGGTGCTCAAGCCGATCGGGGTGGTACGCAACGCGCGCAGGGAACCACCCACCCCCCGTAGCGAATGGGGGAAGACGGTCTCGGAGATCATCATTGATGAGAGTCTAGCCGAAGCTCTTGACGGGCTGGAGGACTACTCTCACCTGATTGTGCTCTACTGGATGCACCGCCTGCGCGAGGGCGGTACTCCCCTCAAACAACGCCCCATGGGCCGGTTGGACCGCCCCCTGAGGGGTCTGTTCGCGCTGCGTACGCCGAACCGGCCGAATCCCATTGGGAAGATGACTGTGCGTCTCCTGGAGCGCCGGGGCAACGTGCTGCGGGTGGAGGGGCTCGATGCTCTTGACGGCTCGCCGGTTGTGGACATCAAGCCCTACATGCCCGGCTACGACGGGGCGCCGGACGCCACTGTACCCCCATGGGTAGCGAGCTGATGCCTGAGACGCTGATGGGCATCTACCGCAGGCTCATGGACCGCTACGGGCCCCAGCACTGGTGGCCTGCCAACGGGCCCTTTGAGGTGATGGTAGGAGCCATTCTCACCCAGTCAGCCGCCTGGGGAAACGTGGAGAAGGCAATCGCCAACCTGAAAGGTGCCGGGGCGCTTTCTCCCCAGAGGCTCCGACAGCTTCCCCAGGCAGAGATTGCCGCACTGGTCTATCCGTGCGGATACTATAACGCCAAGGCCGCCAAAGTGAAGGCGCTGGCCTGCTGGCTGGGGGATTCCTTTCATGATGACCTCGAGCGTCTGCTCGCCATCGAGACCGACAGGTTGCGTCATGAGCTACTCGGGGTGCATGGGATCGGCGAAGAAACCGCCGATTCCATAGTCCTGTACGCCGCCAACCGGCCGGTATTCGTCATTGACGCCTATACACGGCGCATACTTCATCGTATCGGGCTGGCCCCCAGGGTGGAGAAGTACCGCGAGTACCAGCTGCTTTTCATGGACAACCTGCCCCGGGACGTGCAGCTCTTCAACGAGTACCATGCGCTGCTGGTCCGCCTGGGCAAGGATGCCTGCCGCAGACAGCCCCAGTGCTTGAGATGCTGCCTTCTTCCGGGCGTGTGCAGCTTCGGACAAAACAGCTAGGAGGCAAGATGCTCATCGGCCTGCTCTCGGACACACACATCGCCTTTCGGAGTCAGCCTATTCCCAGGCAGATAGAGAGCGTCTTCAAGGGCGTGGATCTGATTCTGCACATGGGAGATGTCTGGATCCCCGAAGTTCTTGACGAGCTGGAGACTATCGCGCCGGTGCTCGCTGCCAGAGGCGATGATGACATGGACGAGGACTTTGGCCCCGACAGCCGCATGGAGAAGAGGCAGGTCCTTCACTTCGACGGCATCACCCTGTGGGCGACGCACATCAAGCCGCGCTACGGCCTGATTGCCCCCGACGGCCAGACGAACTCCTACGCCGGGCTGTTTCGCAAAAGCCCGTACGTGTCCGAAGAGCCGGAAGACCCACCCGACGTGGTCACCTTCGGGCACAGCCACTTCGCTGAGATCGAGCACTACAAAGGTGTACTCCTGGTCAACCCCGGCAGCCCCACCATGCCTTCCTACATTCCCAAGCTGGGGACAGTGGGGCTGCTTACGGTGAAGCACGGCGAGGCGGAGGCGCGCCTCATACAGCTGGAGTAGCCCACTCCGCGGCGAGGTCCGCAAGAGCCCGCCGTGCGGGTGGTCCGCTGATACGCCCTCCAGCCCGGCTCGCACCCGGTCTCGCACTCTCCGGTTTTAAGCGAAGCAGGCTCTCCTTGACGGAGGGGCTGATGTTGGCTAAGATAGGCGTTGACTTGACCCTGGGACCTTTGTGCTGGTCCCTGTGAGAGAGGTAGTGTGGCCGATTCACCTCTGGTCTGGAGCAAGCAGCAGCACGTTGTCCGGATAACCCTCAACCGTCCCGAGGCGGGTAACGCCATTGACGAATACCTCGCCAGGTCAATGGCGGAGGCGTGTCGTCAAGCGGGCGCGGATGATGATACATACGTGATTGTCATCACCGGTGCCGGGCAGGAGGCGTTCTGCTCCGGCAGCGAGCCCGAGGATGCCGGCGGGTACGGCGTCGCCCAGCTGGTGGCGGCTCTGGAGCAGCCAGTAATCGCCGCCGTCAACGGGAAGGCCCTGGGAGCAGGACTGGAGCTTGCCTTGAGCTGTGACATCCGGCTGGCTTCCCGCGACGCCGTGTTTGGTCTTCCCCAGGTGCGGCACGGCCTGATCCCGACCGGCGGCGGAACACAGAGATTGCCCCGTGTCGTCGGCAAAGGAAAAGCGCTGGAGCTTATCCTCGCCGCCGAAACCCTGGGTTCCGCAGAGGCCCTGGAGATGGGGCTGGTGAACCGGGTGGTTGCCTCCGAAGAGCTACAGCCAGAGGCGGTGAAGCTGGCGGAGAGCCTTGCTGCGAAAGCACCCATTGCTCTTCGCTATGCCAAGGAAGCGGTAACCAAGGGATCGGACCTGACCCTCGCCCAGGGGCTTCGTCTTGAGGCTGATCTCTACTTCCTGCTCCACACCACCAGTGACCGCACGGAGGGTATCCGTGCCTTTCTGGAGAAAAGGGAGCCGCACTTCCGGGGGGAATAGGTGGAGGTAGCGAAAGCAGTGCCGAAGGGCGAGGTGCTACCGGTCACCGGTGATATAAGGGCCATCTACGGTCGGCTGAGCCGGTTCTACGGCATAATCGAAGAGAGGTTACAGAGAAGGCTGAGGCAGCGGGGGCTGGAGCTCCTCGGCGTCAGGGAGGGAGAGAGTGTCCTGGAGATCGGTTTCGGTACCGGCTGTGCATTGCTGGAGATAGCCGGGCGCGCTGGCAGCAGCGGCAGGGTGTGCGGTCTTGACCTCACCCAAGAGATGGTAGTGCGGGCGGAGCGACGGCTGGAGAAGCACGGCCTCGCCGGCAAGGTAGAGCTACACGAGGGAGATGCCCGGCGAATGCCCTTCCAGGATGGTCGCTTTGACGCAGTATACATGGCGGCAGCGCTGGAGCTCTTCGATACCCCTGATATCCCGCTGGTCCTGGGCGAGATCCGGAGGGTACTGAAGAGCGGCGGCAGACTGGGCCTGTCCAGTATGCCCAAGGAAGGGCATGAGGGATCACTGGTCTGGCGGCTCTACGAATGGCTGCATCGGGCCCTGCCTCAGATTGCCAGTTGCCGGCCAATCTACGTGGAGGACTCGGTGGGGAGCGCCGGGTTTGAGATTGACACCGCGGAAGAGCTGAAGGTCGCGGGAATCTTTCCGATGAAGGTTCTGCTCGCACGGCCTGCCGGGCCGGGTTAGGCGAAGACTGCTGATGAGCGGTTTTGAAGCAATAATGTATGAGAAGCACGAAGGGATCGGCTATATCACCCTGAACCGTCCCCGTGCCCTGAACGTGTACAACATGCAGATGCGGGACGAGCTTTTCCAGGTGCTGGAGGCTATCAGGGACGACCCCGAGGTTCGCGTGGCGGTCCTGCGGGGTGCGGGGGACAGGGCCTTCTGTGCGGGCGCTGATCTCACCGAGTTCCTCACCGCACCCTCTCCCACGATTGCGCGCCGGGTGCGCTGGGAACGGGACGTCTGGGGGCTGTTCCTGGGTATCACCAAACCATTCATCGCCGCCCTGCACGGGTATGTGCTCGGTTCGGGGATCGAGATGGCGCTTTGCTGTGACATCCGGCTGGCTTCGGAGGACGTCCAGCTCGGCGTACCCGAGACAGGGCTGGGTATAATCCCGGCGGCAGGCGGGAGCCAGACCCTGCCCCGCGCGGTGAGCATGGCACGCAGCCTGGAGATGCTGCTGGTCGGCCGCTGGGTGGGGGCCCAGGAAGCGTGCCGGATGGGGCTGGTCAACCGGGTTGTCCACCGGGAGAATCTGTGGCCATCGGCGGAAGGCCTGGCGCGAAGGATCAGCGCCTTCGATGCCCGGGCAGTCAGCTACGCAAAGCAGGCAGTCACTCGTGGGCTTGACATGGGCGTGGAGGAAGGGCTCCGGTTGGAGGCAAGACTGGGAGCCCGCCTGCACAGGGTAACAATGAAGGAGGCAACATGAATACTACCGAGTTCCTGACCATAGCTAGTGCCATCTGCCCGGACAAGGAGGCAATCGTCTTCGAGGGTAACCGGTACACCTTCGGCCAGTTGAACGAACGCGTGAACCGGCTGGCAAACGCGCTTATGGGCATGGGCGTAGAGAAGGGAGACCGCGTGGCCCTGCTGGCGGTGAACTGCAACCAGTGCGTGGAGGCCTACTTCGCGGTCGCCAGGGTGGGCGCTATCTACGTACCCCTCAACTTCCGCGCTAAGGCAAATGAGCTGACCTACATGATGAACACCGCCGAAGCCAGCACTCTCCTGGTGGGTGAGCGGTACCTGGAGGTGGTGAACTCAATACGAAAGGATCTGGCCAGTGTCCGCAACTACATCAGCATTGACCGTCCCCACGATGGCTATTCCCACTACGAGGACATCCTGGCGGCGGGAAGCGCGGAAGAGGTGTTTACCGAGATCGGGGATACCGATACCACCATTCTGATGTATACCGCCGGTACAACCGGCTTCCCCAAGGGTGTCATGCTCTCCCACAACAGCTTCACCATATACGTGCTGGAGAATGTCACCCCGGCCGACCCCATCACCGAAGAGAAGAACATCCTGACTGTGCCTCTCTATCACGTCGCCGGAATTCAGGCAATGATGGCTGCCGTCTACGGTGGCCGGACACTGGTTATGGAGCGGCAGTTCGAGCCCGAGGAATGGATGGGACTGGTACGGGACGAGAAGGTCAGCCGGGCGATGATGGTGCCCACCATGCTAAAGCAGCTCATGGACCACCCGAAGTTCAGTGACTATGACCTGAGCAGTCTCCGGGTGATCACCTATGGAGCAGCGCCGATGCCGCTGCCGGTTATCCGCAAGGCTATGGAGGTCTTCCCCGGGGTCAGTTTCATAAACGCCTTCGGGCAGACGGAGACGGCCTCTACCATCACTACCCTGAGCCCGGAGGACCATATTATCGAGGGTACCGAGGAGGAGAAGGAGAAGAAGCTCAAGCGGCTTTCGTCCATCGGGCGGCCGATGTCAGACGTGGAGATGAAGATCGTGGACGAGGAGGGCAACCAGCTTGCGCCGGGGGAGGTAGGTGAAATAGTCGCTCGTGGCCCCAGGGTCATGAGCGGATACTGGAAAGAAGACGAGAAGACCGCCAAGACAATAGACGCGGATGGGTGGGTCCACACTGGCGACATGGGCTACATGGACGAAGACGGCTACTTCTATCTGGCGGGGCGCACGACGGACATGATCATCCGGGGAGGCGAGAATATCTCCCCGGAGGAGGTGGAGAGCATTATCCACGAGCACCCCAAGGTGGAGGAGTGTGCTGTAATCGGCGTGCCTGACGAGGAATGGGGAGAGGTGCCGATGTGCATCGTGGTTCTCAAGCCGGGGCAGACGGCAACCGAAGATGAGATCACCGAGTACTGCCGCGCGCAACTGGCCAGCTACAAGAGGCCCAGAAAGGTGGCCTTCGCCAGGGAGCTGCCGCGAAACCCGATGGGTAAGGTGCTCAAGCGGGTACTGCGTGAGGAGTTCGCCGAAACGAAATAGCAGGACAAGCGCGCAGTCGCGGGACTGCCGCGGGGGTAAACATGGACTTTTCTCTGACGGAAGACCAGAGGATGCTCCGGACCATGGTGCGGGACTTCGCTGATAGGGAGGTGGAGCCGATTGCCGCCCAGGTGGATGAAGAGGCCAGGTTCCCTGCCGAGGTCATACGGAAGGCGGCTGAGATCGGGCTGATGGGCACCGGCTACCCCGAGGAGTACGGGGGAAGCGGCGGCGGAGCTGTTGAGCAGGCCATCATCTTCGAGGAGCTCGCCCGGGTCTGTGCCGCTACCAGCGTGATTCTGATTGTCACTAACGAGCTTGCCAGCTACCCGCTATACTCCAAAGGCAGCGAGGAGCAGAAGCGGCGCTACCTGACGCCCTTGCTCAGAGGGGAGAAGCTGGGCGCTTTCGGCCTGACCGAGGCCGGCGCCGGCAGTGACGTGGCCGCCATGGTAACCACTGCCACCAAACGCGATGACGGCTATGTTCTCAACGGCAACAAGCTCTTCATCAGCAATGGCGCTGAAGCAGACATAATCATCGCCTTCGCCACCCTGGACCGCACCCAGGGCTACCGGGGTGTGACCGGCTTCATCGTTGAGAAGGGCACCCCCGGCTACTCGGTCGGTAAGCACGAGCGCAAGCTGGGTATCCGGGCATCGTCAACCACCGAGCTGGTGTTCGAGGACTGTTTCATACCCGCTGAGAACCTCCTGGGAGAGGAGGGACGGGGTTTTCGGCTTGCCCTGGAGACGATCGATGGTAGCCGGATAGGTATTGCCGCCCAGGCGGTCGGTATCGCCCAGGGGGCATTTGAGAAGTCCCTGGCCTACGCACGGGAACGGGAGCAGTTCGGCCAGCGCATCGGTGATTTCCAGGCAATACAGTGGATGCTGGCGGACATGGCCACCCAGATAGACGCCGCCCGGCTGCTCACCTATCGTGCCGCTAACCTCAAGGACCAGGGGCTGCCTTTTCTGAAGGAGTCCTCCATGGCTAAGGTCTTCGCTGCCGAGGCGGCCATGTGGGTAACCACCAAGGCCATCCAGATACACGGCGGCTACGGCTACACCAAGGACTACCCGGTCGAGCGCTATTTCCGCGACGCCAAGATCACCGAGATATACGAGGGGACCTCGGAAATGCAGCGTATGACCATCGCCAGGCAGCTCCTGAGGGAGGACTGAGCACGGGCGGCCGCGCGGAAAGAACAGACTGAGAGGCGGTCTGCTCCTAGCAGGCCGCCTTCTTCTCTTCCCCCTGGTCCAGCATCTCGTCGGCGGGCTCTTCTGCCTCATGCAGACGGCTGAGCCACACCTTCCTGTCCATTATGTCCCGGTCAAACAGGGTCCGGGTGATGATGAGCTTGCCCAGGGGAACAGACTCGCTCAGGGGAGTCCGGGGCGCCAGGACACGCTTGGACAGCCCAATCAGGCTGATCGCCGCAAAACCCATCGTGACCGGCAGACGGTGCTCGATATTTAGCGGCTGGCTCGCGAACCAGGAGAGAAAAGGAAGAGCCACCAGTGCCGCGAAGACCCCCAGGGCCACCTGGCGAAACGGGGCGAAGAGGTAGGGCCCCACGAAAATGATGAGCCCCAGCTTGGGGGATATTAGCGTGATGACTCCCAGGGAAGCGAACACACCCCGCCCCCCCCGGAAGTGCAGGAATACCGGCCAGTTGTGCCCGATAATGGCGCAGAGACCCACACTAACCTGCTGCGCTACATTCATACCCAGGGACTGGGCCGCCCAGACGGGTAGGGCCCCCTTGCTGATATCAAACAAAGTCACCGGCACCGCCAGCCACCTTGGACCGGTGCTGAAGACGTTGGCGGCGCCGACATTTCCTGTACCTCTTTGCCTTATATCAACGCCACGCGACCACCTCATGGCCAGGTACGCAGACGGTACCGACCCCAGAAGATAGGCTCCTATCATCAAGAGGATGAAGTGGACGTCCATAGCTTCTCCTCAAGCTAGCGGGCTATAGTACTCTGCGCCCGCAGCCTTTGCGCAAGCGCTATCAGCCGCTCGGCACACTCGGCGGGCACTTCCCGCCCGCCAATCTCGATCTCGGTAGCAGGATCGAGTCCGTGGTAGTCCGTGCCGCCCGTCATCAGCAGACTGTGCCTCTCGGCAAGGCGGCGGAGCCGCTCTACCTCCACCAGCGCGTAGTCCTTATAGTATACCTCAAGTCCCACCAGACCGACACCCCTGAGTTCGGCCACCATTGCCTCCGGGTCAGGTACGGTGAACGGGTGCGCCAGCACTGGCAGTCCTCCGGCTGCCACCACCAGGCCCACTGCTTGGGCAGGGGTTGTCTTGTGGCGCTCAACGTAGGCAGGGCCGTCCCGGCCAATGTACCGGATGAAGGCGTCCTGGAATGAATTTACGCAGCCTTTCTCCACCATCGCCCGCGCGATATGGGGCCGACCTACGGTGGCGCTGCTGGCTATCTCGCAGACCCGCTTCCACTCGATCCGGCACCCGAGCTGAGCCAGCCGTGCCACCATTTTGCGGGCACGCTCGCGGCGTGACTCCTGCATCTCCACCAGTGCTGCCCGCAGGCCCGCCTCAGTATGGTCAATGAAGTAGCCCAGAACGTGGGCCTCCCCGGCAGGGATGTCCGTACTGAGCTCTATCCCCGGTACCACCGTCAGGCAGGAATATGCGCGCGCTGCTTCCAGGGCAGGGCCGATCCCGTCAATTGTATCGTGGTCGGTGATGGCGATGACGCACATCCCCGCCTCCGCCGCCCGCGCGACCACCTCGGAAGGACTGAAGCGGCCATCGGATGCGCTGGTGTGTATATGGAGATCGACCGCGGACATCAGCCCACCTCCCGGGCAATGCGCTCAATCCGGACCGCTCTGCCGGTGGAGTCATCCACCTCCACCAGGATGGCATTGAAAACAGTCCTGCCCTTACCCACCGAGAGACGGTGCGGCAGCATGGTCAGGAACCGGTGCAGCACCGCTTCACTATCATCACCGATTACCGAGTTCACCGGACCGGTCATGCCGATATCGGTGACGTAGGCGGTGCCGCCCGGCAGGACCTGGGCGTCTATGGTGCCCACGTGAGTGTGTGTCCCCAGGACCGCACTGACCCTACCATCCAGGTAGCGCCCCATGGCCATCTTTTCCGAGGTCGCCTCGGCGTGGAAGTCGACGATGACCGCCCGCGGCCTGTCTGCCAGACCCTCCAGGAGGGCATCCATGGCCCGAAACGGGCAATCGAAGGTATTCATGAAGGTCCTGCCAATGAGGTTGACCACCAGCGCGCCGCCCATGACCACATACCCCCGCCCGGGCACACCGGGGGGATAGTTGAGCGGGCGCACGAGGGGCATATCGCCCTCCAGGCAGGGGATGATGTCCTTGTGGGCCCAGACGTGGTTGCCGGAGGTCAAGACGTCGGCACCCGCCCGCAGCAGCTCTTGGGCGGTATCGGGCGTTACCCCGATGCCGCCCGCGGCATTCTCGGCATTGACGATGACCAGCCCAGGGCAGTACCTCTCCCGCAGCTCCGGAAGGAGCTGCGAGCACGCCTGCCTGCCCGGCTTCCCGATCACGTCACCAACGGCAAGCACAATCATCTGTGCCAGCATCCTTACTTGGCATAGTCCACTGCACGGGTCTCGCGCAGGACGGTCACCTTCACCTGGCCGGGATACTCCATACCCTCCTCGATCTTCCTGACAATATCCCGCGCGAGGCGCATGGCCCCGAGGTCATCAACCTCTTCTGGCTTGACCAGGATGCGGATTTCCCGGCCCGCCTGGATGGCATAGGATCTGTCCACACCGGGGAAGCTGTTGGCGATGTCCTCAAGCGCCTTCAGCCGCTTCAGGTAGCTCTCCAGCGACTCGCGCCGGGCACCGGGCCGGGCGCTGCTGATGGCGTCAGCCGCAGCCACGATGAAGCCCCACAGGCTGACATCGCTGGTCTCCAGGTGGTGCTCGGCTATTCCCCGCACCACTTCCTCGGACTTCTCCCACTGCCTTACCAGGTCCGCCCCGATGGCGGCATGGGTACCCTCCACCTCACGGTCAACCGCCTTGCCGATGTCATGGAGAAGGCCGGCCTTCTTGGCGATGGTGGCGTCTGCACCCAGCTCGGAGGCAATCATGGCGCTGATGAAGGCCACCTCCACGCTATGACCCAGCACGTTCTGGCCGTAGCTGGTGCGGTACTTGAGTCGTCCGAGTAACCTGATCAGCTCGGGGCGAAGGCCGTGCACCCCAACCTCGTACGTCGCCGCCTCACCCGCGGCGACGATATCAGCCTCGGTCTCCTCCTGTGCCTTCTGGACCACCTCTTCAATGCGTGCGGGATGGATGCGGCCGTCCAGGATCAGCTTGGTCAGGGCGTTGCGGGCTATCTCCCGGCGCACGGGATCGAAGCTGGAGAGGGTAACCGCTTCCGGCGTATCATCCACTATAAGGTCCACCCCGGTAGCCTGCTCCAGGGCCCTGATGTTGCGTCCTTCCCGCCCGATGAGCCTGCCCTTCATCTCGTCGCTGGGCAGGGGCACGCTCACCACGGTGGTCTCGGAGACGATCTCGGACGCGCTTCGCTGTATTACCTGGGCGAGTACGTCCTGGGCCATACGGTCAGACTCAGCTTTGAGCTTGAGCTCCCACTCGCGGAAGCGCCGCGATGCTTCTTCCTGCATTTCCGTGGTCATCCTCTCCAGCAGGACACCCCGGGCTTCGGCACTGGACATCCCTGAGATCAGCTCCAGCTGCTTTATCTCTTTGGCCTTGGTCTCCTCGATCTGGGCGCGTGCGGTCTCCAGGGACTTCTCCCGTGTGACCAGGTTGCGTTCGCGCTGGTTGAGCGTCTCCTGCTTCCGGTCAAGGTTCTCTGTCCTCGACTGCAGGCGGTTCTCCTGCCGCTGAAGCTCGGCTCTTCGCTCGCGGGACTCGGCCTCGGCTGAAGTCTTTGCCTTCTCGGCATCGGCGCGGGCCTTGTCGGTCAGCTCCTTGGCCTCAACCCGCGCCTCGGCCACCATCCTGGCCGCCTTGCGCTCGGCCGCCCGTATGAGGCGGTTCACGGCCATGCGCCGGAAGAAGAAGACCACCGCCCCACCCAGCACCGCACCGATTATGAAGCTGGATATGTAGATGGTTACTTCCATTCTCTCACCTCGCTATCTCCTTAGCAGTATTAGTCATCTCTTCAAGGCCGGGCAGAGTCACTCCACTGCCCGGTCTGGGGTCTCTCGCTCTTCCCAGAGCCGCTTTGTAGTGCTGCGTATCACCTGGTAGCCGAATCCGCGGCGCTTGAGGAACTCCCCCAGCCGCTGCCGGAAAGTATCATAGTCCAGGGCTGCCATCTTCCGGGCCTTGCCCATGGCGGCCCGGTAGGCATTTTCCGTGTCGTCGGCCTGACCGAGCACTTCGTCGATGATCTCGGGGGCCACTCCCTTACGGCCGAGCTCCAGTGCAATGAGCCAGCGGCTGCGTGGACTGAATACAGTCCGGCTCTCTTGCCAGAACCGGGCAAAGGCGATATCATCCACGATTCCCTGGTCCTTGAGCCGGGAGATCACGCTCTCAATGCTGTCATCATCGAAACTGCGCCGCCGGAGCCGTTCTCTAAGCTCGTGCTCGCTGCGCGGCCGGTAGGCCAGCAGACGTGCGGCCGCGTCCAGGCAGCGCCCGCGGCGCTCCATACGGCCAAGGGCGGCCATCTCCTCAACAGACAGCTCCTGTCCCACCCGCAGGCCCTGCCGGGCTACCTGCTCGGCTTCCAGGCTGAAGGCGAACTGACCGTCGATATACATGTTCAAGCGTTCCCTTGTCCTGCGACCGGTGCGGATCCCGGTAATCCTGCTCATGTACGGCCCCTGCGCCCCCGAAAAAATCAGAGCCGAGGCCCCAAGCCTCAGCTCTTCCGTTTTCAGCTACTCAGTTGTCCGAACGTGGTCCTAAGGGGTAGCGACCACGGGTTGAGGCGCACCGATAGCTGAGGCTCTGACCTGCTGCTCAATCTCCTGGGCAAGCTCGGGGTTCTGGAACAGGAATTGCTTGGCGTTCTCCCTGCCTTGCCCGAGACGAGTATCACCCCAGGAGAAGAAGGCACCGGTCTTTTTTACCAGCCCCAGCTCGACGCCGAGGTCGAGAATATCGGCTTCGCGGCTAATGCCGTGGGCGAACATGATGTCAAACCCGGCGGTTCGGAAAGGCGGGGCAACCTTGTTCTTCACAATTCGCGCACGAACGCGGTTGCCGACTGCCGTGTCTCCCTGCTTGATTGTCTCCACCCGACGCAGATCGACCCTGATGGAGCTGTAGAACTTGAGGGCTCTGCCGCCCGGTGTAACCTCAGGGTTCCCGAAGAAGACGCCGACTTTCTCCCTCAGCTGGTTGATGAACACCACTGCACAGCCGGACCTGCCGATGGCTGCCGCAAGCTTTCTGAGGGCCTGCGACATGAGACGGGCCTGGAGGGCTACCTGGCTGTCTCCCATCTCGCCTTCGATCTCAGCCCGCGGCACCAGGGCCGCCACACTGTCCACCACGATCACGTCTACGGCTCCGCTTCTCACGAGCGCCTCAGTGATCTCCAGGGCCTGCTCACCGGTATCCGGCTGGGAGATGTACATCTCCTCAACGTTGACCCCGAGATGCTCGGAGTACACGGGGTCAAGGGCATGCTCCACGTCTATGTAGGCGGCAATGCCGCCTATCTTCTGTGCCTCGGCGATGATGTGCAAGCCCAGGGTGGTCTTCCCGGACGACTCGGGTCCGAAGATCTCGACAATCCGTCCGCGGGGAATGCCCCCCAGCCCCAGGGCCAAATCCAGCGCCAGCGAGCCGCTGGGGATAACGCCTATCGACGCCATGCTCGTAGACTCCCCCAGCCTCATAATCGAGCCTTTGCCGAAGCGCTTCTCGATCTGGCCGATGACTAGCTCTAGTGCCTTTTCCTTCTCCGTGGTCATATACGTCTAGGCAAATCATAGCACGATTGTTTGGGCAAAGCAAGGAAAAAGTCACGCGCCCGGGCAGCCGGAAAAGCGAATCAGCGAACAGGCCTGGCCATGTTGCACCTAGAAGTCAGGGATCGGAGGGGGCCGGCGTTTGTGCTGAGCCGCCTCTCTCATTGCCTCGATCCTTCTCCGGACATCCTCGCGGGCCCGGCCCTTCAGAAGGTAGTTGTCGATCTCTTCATAGGTGAGCCCGAGCTCCTCTTCGTCGGTCTGCCCGGGCCACAGTCCCGCCGAAGGGGGCTTCTCCACTATCTCAGCGGGGACGCCGAGGAAGATAGCAAGCTCCCTGACCTGCCGTTTCACCAGATTTCCCAGCGGCGCGATGTCCACACCGCCGTCGCCGTACTTGGTGAAATAGCCAACGGCTATCTCACTGCGGTTGCTGGCGCCGACTACCAGGTAGCCGAACTGGTTGGCAAAGAAGTAGAGGGTGACCATCCTCAACCTGGCCTTCACGTTGGCCTTGCTGGGAAGCCCTGCCTGTGACTCAGCCTCAAAGCCGGGCAAGGCCCCCGCCAGAGCATCATAGACACTGTCCAGAACGACCTCCCGGGTGCGGATGGAGAACCTGCTCGCCAGCGCCAGGGCGTGCTCCCCGTCCTCCGGATTGCTGTGACAGGGCATGAGCACTCCCAGGGTGGTATCGGGAAAGGCGCGCTTGCAGAGAACCCCCGTCACCGCCGAGTCGATCCCGCCGCTGAGACCAAGAACCACCCCCCGGCACCGGGCTTCACTAACCCGGTCCCTGATCCAGTTGACCAGCCTGTCGGCAAGCTCTCCCGTTTCCATGAGCGCCTCCACCATTGCTGCAGCCCCCGGAGGCGGTGCGGCTGCACCAAACACAATACCACAGGCGCGCCTCTACAGTACAACACCGGCCCAGGGCTGGATGGAAGAGGCGACTCTGCGCTATAGTATTCATGAGACAGCCTGCCTCAGAGGAGCTTGTGGACCATGCCTTCCGCGGACCTCGTGCTCAGAAATGCCAGCGTGGTCACCGTGGACCCGAGCCGGCCGCGCGCGCGACTGGTGGCCGCGCGCGGGAACCGGGTCTGGCTGGTGGGGAACGATGACCTGCTGGTGGACGTGAAGGGTGCCCGCACCAGGACAGTCGATTGCCAGGGCGGGACCCTGGTACCCGGCTTCATCGATGCCCATTGCCACGTCTTTTCTCTTATCCGGAAGCTGATCAGTATTGACCTGAGCCCCCAGGCAGTGACCTGCATCGATGATATCAAGGCCGCCATTGCCCGCAAGGCACAGGAGACCCCGCCGGGCAAGTGGATACAGGGTACTGACTACAGTGAGTTTCACCTGGCAGAAAAGCGCCATCCCACTCGCCAGGACCTTGACGAGGTGGCACCGGGGCACCCGGTGGTGCTCTCACACCGTTCCCTGCACGCGTGTGTCCTCAACAGTCGGGCCCTTCAGCTGGCAGGCATAACCCGGGAGACTCCCGAGCCACCCGGGGCAATGATCGCCCGCGACGTTCCCGACGGCGAGCCTAACGGCCTTCTCTTCGAGATGCTGGGCTACATCCGCGAGCAGGTGATGCCGCCCTGGTCGCAGGAAGACCTGGAAGCCGCGATGGCGCTCGGCAACCGGCAGTATCTTTCCCAGGGGCTCACCTCCCTGCAGGACGCAACCGTTGTCAATGACTACCGCCGCTGGCAGACGCTCAGGCGTTTCATTGACGCCGGCAAGCTCAGACCCCGCATCTACATGATGGCAGGCCTGGAAGCAGTTCCCCAGCTTCTTGAGGCTGGCCTGGGTTTCGGCGACGGCGACGAGCGGCTGCGACTGGGGGCGGTTAAAATCGTGCCCAGCAATATCGCCGGACAGCTCCATCCTCCCCAGCCGGAATTGAACCGGATAGTTCTGGACTTGCACCGAAAGGGCTTCCAGGTGGCCATTCACGCCATCCGGGATACCACCGTGGAGGCGGTCATCATCGCCTACGAGAACCTGGTCGGCGAGCACCCGGGCATGGAGCGGAGACACCGCATCGAGCACTGTGCTGAATGTCCGCCGCACCTGCTGGAGAGAATGGCGCGTCTGCGGACGGTGGTGACCACGCATCCCGCCTTTCTCTACTACAGCGGGGACAGGTACCGCGCTACCGTGCCCGCCGAGCAGCTCAGGTGGCTTTACCGCGTAGGCTCTTTCCTCAGAAGTGGACTGGTAGTGGCGGCAAGCTCGGACTCTCCCATAGTGCCCAACGACCCCATAACGGGCATATACGGGGGAGTCACCCGGAGGTCAGAGACCGGGGTGGAGCTCCTGCCCGACGAGGCCATCACCGCCGAGCAGGCGCTGGTCACCTACACCATCGGGGCGGCCTGCGCTTCCTTTGAGGAAGACATCAAAGGCTCAATAACCCCGGGGAAGCTGGCGGACATGGTGTTGCTGAGCGACGACCCTACCACCTGTCCTCCTGAAGCCATCAGGAACATTCGCGTGGAGATGACCATCAGCGACGGCGAGGTGGTCTGGGAGGCTTGACGGATTGCCGGAGAAAGCATAGACTTATGGTGGTGAGAGAAGATGCCACTGTATGAGTACGTCTGCACAGACTGTGACCGGAAGTTTGAGAAGATCCGCCCGGTGAGCCTGGCCGCGGAGCCCGCTCCCTGCCCCATTTGCAGCAAGGAAGCCAGGCGGGTGCCTTCCCGGTTTGCCTGCTTCGCCACTGACGAGAACGGAATGTCCGCCCCTGTTGGTGGTAGCTCCTGCGCGGGCTGCACCGCCTCCAGTTGCTCTTCCTGCAACATCTAGCCCTGGGTGCCCGGCGGAACGGGTGATTATGCTGTACCGGGCGCCGTTTACGGTGCCACTGCCGGGCCGGGCGGATTGAGTGTCGCCGGCCCGTATGTGTCCTGCCGGGGCCGGTGTCTTTGCTGAGGAGACGGGTGCCACCCAGACGTACCGGGGTCGCCAACCTGCCCCTGCACCACGGCAAAGCGCCGCGCTGGCTCTTCGAGCGCATGGTGAAGCTTGCGCGCGAGATCACCATCGCAATCATCTCCGAGTACGGGCCTGACGAGATGCTTCACCGGCTGTCCCACCCCCACTGGTTCCAGGCCTTCGGCTGCGTGCTCGGGTTCGACTGGCACTCCAGCGGCGTGACCACCACCCTTTGCGGCGCCCTCAAGGAAGGCCTGAAGGGCCAGGAGAAGGATCTGGGGCTGTTCGTCGCCGGGGGTAAGGGCGCTGTGTCCCGCCGCACTCCCTCGGAAATCGAGGGCTGGGGAGAGCGGGTATCGGTGAACCCCGTCCCCCTGGTCTACGCCAGCCGCATGGCCGCCAAGGTGGACAACAGCGCCGTCCAGGACGGCTATCAGCTCTATCACCACACCTTCCTGTTTACGCCCGGAGGCTCATGGGCGGTGGTGCAGCAGGGCATGAACGCAGGCAACCGCTACGCCCGCCGCTACCACTGGCTGGGCGAGAGCGTGGCCGACTTCGTGAACGAGCCGCACTCGGGGATTGCCGCCCAGGCGAAGAGCAGCACCCTCAACCTGGTGGCCGGAGAGAGCGGGCCTGCCCGCAGCACCATCAGCGGTATCGCCCGCGAGGAGAAGCCCGAGGCCATCCTGGCCGACCTCCGCAGGCTCAAGACCCTCACCCTGCCCGCCCACCACCCGGTGGGACTGAAGGACATCCACCCGGACAGTCTGGGCCGGATACTCCTGGGCGTCTACGAGCGTCAGCCGGAGGACTTCGAGCGGTTGCTGGGCCTCCAGGGGGTGGGCCCGAAGACCCTGCGCGCCCTCAGCCTGATATCCGAGCTGGTGCACGGGGTCGCCCCCAGCTACCGCGACCCCGCCCGCTACAGCTTCGCCCATGGGGGCAAGGACGGCCACCCCTACCCGGTGGACCGCCAGACCTACGATACCTCTATAGAGCTCCTGGCAAAGGCGGTGCAGCATTCCAGGCTGGGGCTGGGTGAGAAGAGGGAGGCGCTGGGAAGGTTAGAGAGGATGGGGGGTATTCGCTGACGGGGAGTCCTTGGCACTTCGCCCATGGTGAACTGCGGTCACCAGGGCAAGGCCCTGGCTCGCGTGCTATGGCGGAGCCGGATACCAGGGAGAACGGAAGTGCTGGTTAAGGTAGAGGTCTACTCAGGCGGTGACCACTGGGGTGCCCCGGGGAATCGGTGAAGACATCTCCACCCAGGGCGAGAGTCTCGATGACCTATACGAGAACATAAAAAGAAGCGGTGTCCTTCCACTTCAATGAGGTGGATGGGGCCACCACCATCTATATGCCGTTCCATTCCGGCGGAAGCCGGAATCCAGTCCGCGGGAGACTGCCTCTGGATACCGACTTTCGTCGGTATGGCTATTGAGCATTCTGAGGCAGCGTTAGAAACCCTGCACTAGCATAGGCCTGCTCTACCCCTCCGGCTTCTTCCTCTCTTCCTCGTACCTGGCCAGGGCTGCTCTGACCTCGGGCATGGAGAGGGCCTGCGGGAAGGGGTAGTCAGTGCCCTTCTCGGAGGCCATCTTTCTCAGTGCGCGGAAGTCGTCCCCGAACTTGCCGTCCCGCCAGGCCAGGGCGGCGTTCAGCCCCTGCTCCCGTGATATCCGGCTGAACTCGCGCACTGAGTCAAAGGTGTGAGAGTAGTCGTGCAGCTTGCCGGTGAACTCAAGTGCGGTGCGCATGCCCATTATCTCCATGGCGCGGTTGCTGGCGTACTTGTTCAAGAAGAGGAGCTCGGAGGGTACCATGGCCAGTCGCTTGGCCACCAGGGTGACGGTCTCCTCCAGCCGGTCGGCGGGCACGGCCATGGTGGCCAGGCCGATCTCGGCGGCCTCCTTGCCGGTGATGGGGTCGCCGGACATGCTCAGGTACTTGCCCTTCTTCAGTCCGCACAGCCAGGGCCAGTAGAAGGTATCGGGGACGGACATGGCCCTTGCCGGGGGGTAGCCGGTGACGGCGTCCTCGGCCATGATGGTGACGTCGCACATAAAGGCGAGCTCGCTGGCCCCGGCCAGGGCGTAGCCGTGCACCTGGGCGATGACCGGTTTCTGGAGGTTCCAGATGGTGAACCAGACGTCCTGGTGGTAGTGGCGGATGTGGTCCTCCATGGCCACTGTCTGGGTGAGGCCCTCGGTGAAATGGGGACGGGCACCCAGGTCATAGCCGGCGCCGAAGGCCCTGCCGGCCCCCCTGATGATGAGGACCTTCACCTCGGGGTCACGCTCACCCTGGATGAGGGCGTGGCGAAGGTCCATGAGCATGTCGTAGCTGAGAGCATTGACGCGGCCAGGCTGGTTGAGGGTGATCCTGAGCAGACGGGAGTCATCGGGGTCCTTCTCGTAGAGGATGTTCTCGTAGGGCGTGCGGTCGGCGATGTCATCCGGCATTCTGGACATGGCAGCAATCACCTCCTCGGAGAGTTCTCGAGAAAGGGACCGGCCGCCGGGCCGGGCGGCCGGATAGTCGTGCTTGGCTCCTCTGAGGGGAACCTCGACTAGGCCCGGTAGTGGGTATAGGTGGAGGGCCTGTCCTTGATGAAGCCCGTGATTGCCTGGGGGTTCCTGGTGCCGCAGCGGTGGCAGTTCCGGGCGTACCAGTCCAGCGACACCCCGCAGTACTGGCAGCGCACTTTTTCGTATTCCTCCTGGAGCCATTCATAGACGCCGATCTTCTGCTGGCGGGCGATGTTCTTGAGCACCTCGGAGTGGTGGGCGACCCCGTCATTGTTGAACCTGGTGATGATATCGCAGGGGAACTCCGGACAGTCGGCGCACCGGGTGACCCCCGGTTTCTCAGACGCGCATTGCTTGATCCGGCAGTCGCGGCAGTACACCGCCAGTGGACCGTCGCTGAGACAACCTTCGCAGGTCACCTCCTCGACGGGTACATTCCAGCGCCGGGCCAGGTTATCAAAGAAGGTCTCCAGCCCCTTCCGGTCTTTGTCATGCCGGGCGCGGTAGAGAGTACAGGCCCCGCAGTAGAGCCCGCAGACCGCCGCCAGATGCTCGCCTTCCATTATGTCCTCCCCTTCCCGCCGGGCGCGGTTGGTCTGGTGTGATGATATAGGGGGCCGCGGTCGGGTGTCAAACAGGGCCGTGGCTTCACTCGCGCGGGAGTCGCATGAAGAGGCACTTGCCGGCATCGTGCCAGCCGTGACCCAGATACACGGGATAGCCGAGGTCGCTGGGGCGGCTGACGATGAGCTCGGAGCAGCCCATCTCGGTGGCGCGGGCGATGGCCGCTTCCAGCAGTGCGCCTCCGACACCCTTGCCGCGGGCCCGCTCGGCGACGATGAACTCCTCGATGCTACCGTATATGCCGCCGCAGCGGATGGCGGTGGGGTAGGACAGGGTGACCAGCCCCAGTGCGGCACCGTCTTCTTCCGCCAGGAAGACCGTTCCCAGCTCCTCTCTGTCCATCATGGCGCGAAAGGTATCCTTCCCCGCGGGCCGGTTGACCGGGCTCTCCGAGGTGGCCGAGGTCATCAATTGCCGCAGCAGGTCGAACACCACTGCTTCGTCGTCTCGTGTGGCGCGGCGGACCTGTACCATCATCCATCCTCTCCGGGTGGCGCTCCTGGCCGAACCCTGGTGGCAGTGAGGTACGTGCCGGTCACCAGCGCCAGACCGAGGGCAGCCCCGCCGGTGGCGGCGGCACAGTACACAGCGGCATCATACCAGAAATCGCGAGGGAAGAGTAACAGCATCCGGCCTTCCGCCGACCACAGCTCGTTGGTGAAGGCAAGCCGGTGGAACCCCAGGAAGAGCCCGTCAAAGTCCAGCAGCGTGCCGATCCCCAGGAGCAGCATCAGGGCTAGGGCCAGACCGCTCCCGCAGAGGGCCGCCCGCGCCAGCCGCCGCCTTTCGCCCAGCATGATGCCGGCCACGGTGTAACCACCCACGTATGCCGCGGTGCCGATAAGAATGTAGAGGTCCAGCCGGAACAGATGCTTGACGTCGCGGAAGTGGAGTGTCTCTTCCGCGGTGAACACGTCCACCGGCTGGCCTTCCCGCACCACCGTCAAATCCAGGAGCTCCTTCGGTGAGTTGAAGTAGGCGATAAGCCCGGCGGCCACCTTCTCCAGCTCAGCCCCGGAGAGACCGGTGGACCGGCCCACGTCATACTTTTCAAAGCCGGAGGTATAGAGCCAGTGGCTATTGGCCGCCCACCAGATGCTGCTGGTCACCAGCAATAGGGGAAGACAGACCACGAAGACCCACCTGCCGGCTGCATAGACGACTCTCAACGCTGCCTCCCGGCTGATTCTACACCGTTCCACCACGAGAAGGATAGCAGGTTCGCGGCGGCGAAGGGGTTGCCCGGACGCACTCGGGTACCGCGCCGGGCCAGGAGAGAGCATTACGAAGAGACAGGGGTCGTCTCGCGGCCGCAGCGCGAATGGCCAGAGCAGTATTCGTCCCGGGGAGAGAAGGTGCCGGTATCTCTCTTCGCGAAAGAAAGAGCAGGAGCGGTTCCGGAAGCCGGGTAGTCTCAGGATAATTGACTTTGGATAGCTACAATGATACTGTGCATGCGAGAATACCTAGTGGCTCTAGGTGGAAGGGGGTGTGGCCATGGCACGCACTGGCGAATGCGCGAGCATCGGTAAGGTGGTCAGGCAGCTCAGGAATCGGACGGACCTTACCCGCGTGCAGCTTGCCCGGCTAGCGGGCGTATCACCCTCCCATCTCACGCGCATCGAGAGCGAACAGCGCTTCCCTTCAGCGACTGTCCTGCGTAAGCTTGCACCTCATATCGGCATTTCCGAGACGGAGCTACTCACGCTGGCGGGCTATCTCTCCGCGGTACGTCCCTCGGCCGGCGGCGGGAACGGCAACGGTCACCTGGACCCATTTGTGGTTGCATTTCTCTCGCAGGAGCCGGTGGAGATTCAGAGGGCTGTCATCAGCATATTCGGCGCCCTCAAGTGCGTGGCCGAGGGTATCGCCAAAGGCAGGTCCACTGCGGAAACGAGCCACACTTCTCACCAGCGAGCAGGTTTGCGCTAGACCATTTCCCTCACGGTACTGACAATCCTCTCAGTGGTGGGGGTAAGGCCCCAGTCAGGCCGACGCGCCAGGGGGAGGTTCATAGCTGCCAGTCGTTTCGTGGGGGTCTTCATTGAAGCGACCACGTCTGGCGCCTCCTCTGCCACCCGGAAGGCGATCTCCCCCGCGATACCGGCCCGTTTCATGGCCTCGTGGACTATGAGCAGACGTCCTGTCCTGCGAACCGATTCCACGATGGTCCTCACGTCGAGCGGCACTACCGTGCGCAGGTCCATCACCTCCACGCTGATACCTTCCTTGTCCAGGATACTGGCGGCGGCCAGGGCATGGTGCACCTGGAACGAGTAGGTCACGAGACTGATGTCCGAGCCGGTACGTTTGACGTCGGCCTCACCCAGCGGGATGAGGTACTCCTCGTCAGGCACCTCCTGCCGGTTGCCTCCACGCATGATCGTACCGTCGGTATAGGGAGTGTAAAGGGTGCCGTCAGAGTAACCGGAGTACATCGCCGCGGCATGGTCCAGAATCATCACCGGGTGATCGTCCCGGATGGCAGATTTCACCAGGCCCTTGACCTCGTAGGGCGTGGAAGGCATGACTATCTTCCAGTAGGGGGCATGCGCGAACAGGGCCTCGGGGGACATCCCGTGATCGCTTTCCTGGGTAGGTCCAGCGATGACCCCGTACATGGTGATGGGCAGGTTGGCGGTACGGCATCCGATCTTGAGAAAGAGGCCGTCAAAGGCAGCCAGCATGAAACCGGCGTTCATGAAGAAGCCAATCGGTCGTAGACCGCGGTAGGCAGCCCCGATGGCCATGCCGGTGATGGCCTGCTCACAGATGGGGGTGTCCTTTATCCTGTCGCTGCCGAACTCCTCGTAGATGCCCCTGGTCTGGCCCTGGACGCCGTTCATGGATATCAGGTCCTCGCCCCACATCACCACCCGCTCATCCCGCCGCATCTCCTCTCGGAATGCCTGGTTGAGTGCTTCAATGTAGGTCAGAATAGCCATCGGTCACTTTCCTCTCCGGCGGTTTGCCTAAAGCTCGGCAATAGCGTTACGAAGGAAGCCGTCGTAGGCCTCGCGTTCGGGCAGGGCCTCGACGATACGTACCGCCTCATCAATCTCCACGGCTACTTCTCTCTCCAGCCGCTCTACGTAAGGCTCGTCAATGAGACCCAGGTCCATCAGTTGCCTGGTGTAGCGGGGCAGGGGGTCGTACTTCTGCCACTCGTCTACCTCGCCCTTGGGCCGGTATATCTGGGGGTCTCCCTCGTAGTGAGGCCGCAAGCGGTAGGTGTCGGCGGCGATCACACCGGGACCTCCGCCGGCGCGGCAGCGCTGGATGTGCCTTCGGGCAACCATGTACATGGCAATCATGTCATTGCCGTCCACCCGCTCGTGGGGCATACCATAGCCGACACCGCGCAGGGAGAGGTCCTCAATGCCGTAGACCTTGTGCACCGCCGTACCCATGCCGTAGCGGTTGTTCTGGATGACGAAGATGATGGGCAGCTGCCAGGCCGCCGCCACCACCATTGCTTCGTGGGTAGGGGCCCGGTTGGAGGCCCCGTCTCCCTGCACGAACACGGTCACGTCTCCCGTCTTCTGAATGCTGTTTGCCAGGGCCATGCCGAGGTACATCACCGCCGGCTCCCCCAGGGTGCCGCTGCTCCCTATGGTACCGTACCGGGGGGACATCCAGGGCACGTGCCTGTGGAGCTTGCCCAGGCTCATGGCGACGGTATCGGTGAGGCTGAAAGGGGGCTTGGTGAACAGACAAAAGGCGGTGCGGAAGTTGGGGTGGAAGCAGTCCGTCTCGGTGAGGTTGTTGCAGATGGCGATCGGGATTACCTCCTCTCCCGGGCCGCGGTGCCCCCCAGCGCCGCCCCGGGATGTCACGATCTCGAAGATTTTCTCCTCCACCCGTCTCGCCGTCACCAGGTCGCGGTACAGCTTGAGCAGTACCTCCTTCGGCGGGAGCCCCAGTGTGCTCTGTGCTTCCATGTTTTGCGTCTCCTTTTCCCTGCCGGGCACAGCGCGGCGACTAGATAGTGATGGGGTACTGCCCGTACTCGCGCACCGCCCTGACCAGTTCGGCGTAGTTCTCAGGTTTGACCGCCGGGTGGATGGAGTTGCTAGACATGCAGATGTAGCCACCGCCGCGGCCTGCCTGCCGTATGCAGCGCTTCACGTCCTCGCGCACCTCCTCGAGCGTGCCCCAGGTCAGTACGTGGGCACAGTCCACGTTCCCCATCAGACAGATACGGTGGCCGTATCTCTGCTTCACGTCACCCAGGTCCATGCCCGCGTTGGGGTCGATTGGATGCAGGCCGTGGATGCCGGTATCGACGATCAGGTCCAGGATGGGGTGAACGTTGCCGTCGGTGTGCTTCATCACGAATACGCCGTGGCGCGTGGACTCGTCCACCAGCTCCTTCAGCACCGGGATAACGTGGCGGGCAAAGTGCTCCCGCGAGAGCATGGGCCACTTTGTGGTGGCATAATCACCCTTGACCCAGATGGCGTCCACGCCCGCCTCCACGCAGTTGCGGATGTACCGGAAGTAGTAGCCCTTGATAAGCTCGGCAAGGCGGTCCACGAGGTCCGGGTTGCGCACGAAGTCCATGTAGTGGCTGGACGCTCCGCGCACCTCGTTGGCCACGTTGAAGGGATCGGCAAAGGACGCAATTATCGCCCTCTGCCCCTTGTAGCGCCGGACAAGCTCCCTGATGCGGTCATAGCGCGCGGGATCATCAGGGTCAGGCAGCCGCCAGGTGTCAAGGTCTTTCTCCGAGGCGATCGCCGGCGCTACCGGATGCGGCAGCGTACCGGGAACGGTACGCACCACCGTTCCCCACTGGTTGCGGAAGTGGTCCGGGGAGGTCTGCTCAATGAGGTAGCCGGGGTAGCCGCGGTCGTCAAGGTCGATGCCATCCAGGTCGAAGTGGTCGATGGCGTCATACACAGAAGCGCCGGGGAGCAGCCTGTTCCTGATGCTCGCAGGGGGAGCCTCGAAGAAGGGGACACGGTCTGGCTCCTCCACCCGGAGTGCCGTGGCAATGCGCTCGCTGCCGGTCATTGCTGCCATTTAACACCTCCGGGCGGGCAGGTACTGGACGAAAACGGGCACGGTCCGGCTAGGCCACCAGCCGGGCGAACTTGCGTACCGCCTCGGCGGCGTCGGCGGCATAGCAGTCCGCACCGATCTCATCGGCGAAGGCCTGGGTGCAGACTGCCCCGCCAATAGCCACCTTGACCCTATCCCTTAGTCCGGCGGCCCTCAGGGCCTCAATGGTACGCGCCTGGGCGGGCATGGTCATGGTGAGCAGGGCAGAGAGTCCCAGCACCTGGAAGTCATTATCTCTGACGGCTGTACAGAAGTCCTCCGGGGACACATCCACCCCGAGGTCAGTCACCTCCCAGCCGTTTCCCTCCAGCATCATGAGAACGATGTTCTTGCCGATGTCATGGATGTCGCCCTGCACCGTGCCGATGGCAACCCTTCCGGCACTGCCCCGGGCACTGGTCCGTTCGGTAAGGAGGGGCTTGAGGAGGCTCAAGGCGGCCTTCATTGCCTCGCCTGACATAAGGAGCTCGGGCAGAAAGATCTCCCCGGCCTCGAACTGCTCCCCGACGACCTGCATGCCCGGAATGAGGGCCTTCTCCAGTATTTCGTCCGCAGGAACACCGGCCTCTATCGCCGCCGCGGTCAACTCCTGGCTGTGGGCGATATCCATGTCCACCAGGCTACGGGTAATCCCGGACAGGTCAGTCACAGTCTTTTCCTTTCGGGCACGGGGTCAGAACTGCGCTCCAACGGCGCAACGGGTTGTGACAGCAGGTATACTCTAAGTAGCACCGTTCGGTTTGTCAAATACATCCATCCGGTGGTGGGAACCACCACCGGACGCTACTCCGGACCGAACACCTGCAGCCGTGCTCAGGCAAGCTCCTGCCGGGCGCCGCCCACGAGCCGGTACCGACCCAAGTGAGTAGCCTCAGTGAAGGTCTGCATGAAGCCGGGTGAGCTTGCCAGCTCCAGGTAGTGCACGCGGGAAGCGATCTCGCAGGCCTCTTCACGCTTGGGCACCGAGACCAGGGCCAGCCGGGCGCCGGTACCGGCGGCGTTACCCACCTGGCGGAAGCGGTCAAGCGGCAGCGGGGGGAGCATTCCCACCGCTATCGCGCTGGCAACATCAATATAGCTCCCGAATGCCCCGGCAATCACCACCTCCTGTACGTCCTCTTCGGCACAGCTGTGGCTGTTCAGCAGGACTTGAATGCCGGTGCGGATAGCCGCCTTGGCGAGCTGGAGCTCACGGATATCCATCTGGGTGATGCCAATGGTGCGGTGGCCGCCGGAGTGCTCCGGGCCGACGATTACGAACTCCCGCTGCCGGCCATTACCCCGGACGAGTGGGTGCTCGGCGACCATTCGCCCCGCAGGGTTGACAACGCCGCTCAGATGAAGCTGCGCCAGGGTATCCAGTATCCCCGAGCCACATATGCCCGCCGGGGGAGCGTCATCCACGGTCTGGTACTGTACGCGGCCGCCGGGAAGAGTGTCCGTGACCACTCGCAGGCGCTCGATTGCCCCGGATGCCGCCCGCATGCCGTCGCGGATATGGCCGCCCTCAAAGGCGGGGCCGGACGCGCAGGAGGCCGAGGTGATGCGGCCCTCATGCACGAGTGACACCTCGGTATTGGTGCCGATGTCAATGGCAATCACCGGCCCTGCCCGCTGCCAGGCGCCGGTACCGAGGAGCATGGCCACGTGGTCAGCCCCCACGAACCCGGCGATGTTCGGGAGAAGGTGCACGTAGGCCCCGGGGGCGATATCCAGGCCGATGTCCCGCGCTCGGACGTCCAGTGCGCCCGAGACCGCGGGGCAGAAGGGTGACAAAACGAGCTGCGCCACCGGAAGTCCGAGGAAGAAATGATGCAAGGCGGTGTTGCCGACAACCACCATTTCCAGGATTTCCCCGGGCAAGGCCTGGACCGCGGAGCAGAGCTCCGCGGCGAGCTGGTTTATGGCCCCCACCGCGAGCGCCTGCATACGCGCCTGGCCTTCGGAGGAGCCGGTTATGTAGCTGATCCGGGTAACCACGTCCTCGCCGCACTCAATCTGGGGGTTCATCATGCCCCGGCTGGCCAGGGTGCGCCCGGTGGTCAGGTCCACCAGGTAGGCGGCGATCTTGGTCGTGCCTAGGTCAACCGCCATCCCCAGAGACCGGCCCTCGGGGGCGCCCACTGCCATCATCTCGTCGCCACGGACGGAGGCCCGGCACCGCCACTGCCAGGAACGCAGCGCCGGAGAAAGGCTCTTCAGCACCGCCAGGTCGATCCGGCGGCAGCGTATCCCGTGCGTCTCTGCCAGCGCTGCTACCAGCCGGTTAGCATCCGCCTGCTGGTCAGACAGGGAGGGCGGAGACAGGCTCACCTCATAGCCGCGCACCGGGGGCTCCGGCTCTACCGCGGTCTCGAGTCCCTCCACCTGCGTCCGCTGGGGCGTGGTCATGGACTCGGCGGGGATGGCCACGGTGCAATCGCTCTGGGGGCAGGCCTGGCAGGCAAGCCGCCACCCCTGGCCGAGCTCGGCAGGCAGGAAGGCATCAAGCTCGGCAGCAGTGGGTTCGGACAGAGTACCGGCAAGCATTCTCACTTTGCAGGCATGGCAGGTGCCGGTGCCGCCGCATACGTTGTTGATGCCGATACCCAGTCTACGGGCGCACTCAGACAGGGACTGCCCCTCCCCGCACGTACCCCTCCTCCCCAGCGGCTGGAACTCAATAATGTGCTCTGCCATATCCTGCGACGCGCGCCTCCGTGGTCAGTTTTTCTCAGGGCTGTGATCATTATACTCCCTGTCATCAGGAGGGCCAAACCCTTGCCTGCGCACACCTGGCTGCCGGGGCGGTTTCAGCCCGCTACAGCTGCGGCCAGCCGGGTGACAGGTCGGATTGTGCGCCTTGGGGCGATGATGTAAAGTATAGGCTACCTGCGGGCAGCGCTGCGCAATACCGGCAGGGGAGCATCTCACGGAGAGGAGGGGCAAGCCTTGGCTGACGATAGAGCGAGAGTTGACGCTGACAGACTGACTGCGTTCTCGGTGGAAGCCCTGGAGAGACTGGGAGTGCCCCGTGGTGACGCCAAGATAACCGCCAGGATGCTGGTGGCCTGTGACCTCAGAGGAGTGGAGTCGCACGGAGTCGCCCACCTGCGTATGTTCTACGGGAACCGGATCAGGCGCGGGCTGATCAACGTCACGCCCAGGCCGCAGGTCTTCAGCCGTGCCCCTTCAACCGCAGTCATGGATGGCGACAACGGCCTGGGTTTCGTGGTCGGGTATCATGCCATGAACGAGGCCATACGCCGGGCGGGGGAGACCGGGGCGGGTTTCGTAGCGGTGCGCAACAGCACTCACTACGGGGCCGCCGCCTACTACGCCATGATGGCGCTGGAGCATGACATGATCGGTTTTTCCGGCACCAACAACGTGCCCATCGTGGTGGCGCCGGGGAGCAGTGTCCCCGCCATCAGCAGCAATCCCCTGGCGGTAGCGATACCCACCGGGGAACGGCCTCCAATCGTGCTGGATATGGCCACCTCCGCCTGTGCGGGAGGCAAGCTCGAGATAGCGGTACGGACCGGCTCAGGTATTCCCGAAGGCTGGATGGTGGATGGAGAGGGCAAAGCGGTGACTGACCCTACCCAGCGCTCCCGCACCGCCGGCGGCCTGCTGCCCCTCGGAGGGAGCGAGCAACTGGGTGTGTACAAGGGCTTCGGCCTCGGCCTGGTGATCGACATCCTGAGCGGTCCGCTTTCGGGCTCGGTGGCCAGCCTGCTCAAGGACACTCCGCCGGAGGGCAGGGGGAACTACTCGGACCACTTCTTCGGCGCGCTGCGCATTGACACTTTCGTCTCCGTGGCCGACTTCAAGAAGCGCGTGGACGCATTCATCGACGCCCTTGAAGCCCTTCCCCGCATACCGGGCGTGGAGAGGATCACCATCCCCGGGCCCTACGAGGCGGAGATCGCCGCTGAGAGAAAGGCCAACGGAATACCGCTCGACCCCAAGGTGATTGATGACCTCAAGAAACTGGCTGAAGAGCTGGGCATGCAATATCACCTCCAGGACTAGCCTGTGTTGATTCTATGAGGAGGCTGGACAATGCGTAATCCGGTCAGGGAGAAGCTGGGGAAGGGAGAGGTGGCGGTCGGGACCTTCGTGGGGATAGGGCACCCGGATATCACCGAGAGGCTTTCCATGATTGGTTTCGATTGGCTCCTGCTGGACAGTGAGCACGGGCCTCTGAGCCTGGAGACCATGCAGGTCATGATGCAGGCCATGAGAAACCCGGACTGCTCACCGATAGTGCGGGTGCAATGGAATGACCCGGTGGTGATCAAGCGTGCCCTGGACCTCGGCGCCCACGGCGTGCTCATACCCTGGGTCAACACCCGCGAGGAGGCGGAGGCAGCCGTGGCCGCCTGCAAGTACCCGCCCGAGGGGATCAGGGGATGCGGCCCACGACGCGCTGCCCTGGTGGGCGGGCCGGACTACATCGGTACCGCCAACGAGAGCGTGCTGGTGGTCGTGCAGATAGAAACCGCCATCGCCATCAGGAACATCGCCGATATCCTGGCTGTGAAAGGGGTGGATACCGTGTACATCGGCCCTACCGACCTTTCCATGAGCATGTTCGGCACTCCCGGCAAGTGGGACGAGCCCTCCTACCTCGAGGCCTTCGACACCGTGCTGAGTGCGGCCAACGAGGCAGGTAAGCCAGCGGGCATGTTCTGCAACTCGGGTAACATAGAGTGGGCGATCGAGAAGGGGTTCCGCTTCAACTCGGTGGATAACGACGATGGCTTCCTGATGACCGCCGCCCGTGCGGCACTGCGCAAGGCCAGGGACGCCGCCGCGCGGTAGACCCCTCCGCCAGAGGGGCCCTACCGCGGCAGGAACCACGACCTCCCGGCGGGTACTGCCCCCGGTGTCGCCTATCCCGCGGTCTCCACTATCCAGCGTGCCGCCTCCAGAAGCGAGGTGGCGGTGTGGTCTGGCGGATCGGTGATATCGCTGCCCGCGTGGGGGCCGGTGGTAACCAGCACGGTCCGGCAGCCCGCCGCCCGGCCGGCATCGATGTCGATCTGAAGGTCCCCCACCATGAAGGACCGGGAGAGGTCGATATCCATCTCCTCGGCGGCACGCTGAAGGAGGCCCGTCCCCGGCTTGCGACACTGGCAGCCATCATCGGGGTGATGCGGGCAGTAGTATATGGCGTCTATCCTGCCGCCCTGCGCGGCCAGTTGCCCCACCATCTCGCGGTGTATGTCGGCGAGGGTGTCCTCGCTGAAGTAGCCGCGCGCTATTCCGGACTGGTTCGTGATAACCACCGCGAGGAACCCCGCCCGGTTGAGCAGCCGGACGGCTTCCCCGGCGCCAGGGAACACGCTGAAGTCCTCGGTGCGGGAGCAATAGCCCACGTCCGGGGCAATTGTACCGTCACGGTCGAGAAAGACGGCCCGCTTACCCACTTGCACCTATCCTTATGCGTCGCGCGGCCATGTCCCGGTTCGCCTGTCGGTACTTCTCGTGACTGCCAATGTCCACCAGGTAGTCCGTTTGCCTGAGTACATAGCCGTACACAGGTATTCTCGCGCGGACGAGGTCAGGCAGCACGTCATGCCCGAAGTCCGAAGGCCGGTCCGCGGGTATGTGCTCCAGCACCGCCGGGTCCAGGACGTAGGTCCCCCCGCTCTCCAGGCTGGCAGATACCGGTCTCTCGGCGGGCTTCTCCACGAAGCTCGTCACCCTCCCGTCAGCATCCATCTCCACTACTCCGGCCACCCGGGGACGGGATACCCGAAGGACAGACAGCGTGGCCAGGGCCTGCTTCTCGCGGTGAAACCTGACCATGTCGGTGAGACTGAAGTCGGTGAGCACGTCCCCGTAGTGCACAATGAACGGGCCGTCAAAGAAGGCGGCCATTCGCCTGACGCCGCCGGCGGTGCCCAGGATAGTCTCTTCAGAAGAGTAGGTGATGTCCACTCCCAGGCCGGACCCGTCCCTCAGCTCCTCTCTGATTCTGTCCCCGAGGTAGTGCAGGTTTATGACTACGTCGCGGATACCGTGGCTCTTCAGCCAGGAGAGAATATGCCTGATAAGAGGCAACCCGCCAACCGGCAGGAGCACCTTGGGCACGGTGTTGGTCAGCGGCCGAAGCCTGGTACCCTCACCGGCGGCAAGAACCATGGCTTTCATCCGGCAAGCCTCCGCGCACTACCATACACCACCACTCCCATAACCGGCAAACCGCCCGCCTGACGCCTTGCTTGCACCGGCGCGTCTTCCGCCTGTATATTTGGAGTATGTGGTTGTGAGCTGACCGCACCGCCAGCACGGCAAGGTGGGGCATCTGAGACTGCCCCCGCCCGCCATTCTCCCCGTCTCCGTCCGTCGGGGGACGAGACCGGTAGACCCTGGAGGTATAACATGGAGCACATACCCCTGGCCGTACCCTTCATAGGACCGGAAGAAGAAGAGGAGGTCAGGGAAACGCTTCGCTCTGGCCTCATCGGCACGGGGCAGAAGACGGAGCGGCTGGAAAGGGAGTTTGCTGTCTACCAGGGCAGGACGCATGGCGTGGGCACGAACTCCTGCACGGCGGCCCTGCACCTGGGGCTCCTGGCACTTGGGATCGGCCCCGGCGACGAGGTCATAACCACGCCCATGACCTTCGTGTCCACGGTAAGCGCCATCCTGTACACCGGGGCGTCTCCCGTATTCGTGGACGTCGAGCCGGATACGCTGAACATCGATCCGGCGCGTGTCGAGGAGGCGGTCACCAAGCGCACCCGGGCAGTCCTGCCGGTGCATCTCTACGGGCATCCCTGTGACATGGACCGGATAGTGGACATCGCCCAACGGTACAACCTCAAGGTGGTCAGCGACTGCGCTCATGCCATCGAGGCGGAATACCGGGGGAAGAAGGTGGGCAGCTACGGGGAGGTCAGCTGCTTCTCTTTCTACGCGACCAAGAACCTGACCACCGGCAACGGCGGTATGCTGGTCACCGACGATGATGACGTTGCCGGGATCGTACAGTCGGCTCGCGACCACGGCATGGCCTCGGGGGCGTGGACGCGCTACCACACCGGGGAGTTCGCCGAGTACCCCATGGTTCAGCTGGGTTTCAAGTACATCATGTGGGACGTACCTGCGGCACTGGGCCTGCAGCAGCTGCGCAGGATCGAGCCGAGGCATGGGCGGAGGCTGGAGCTTAGCCGGCGGTACTACTCAGCGCTGGAGCCACTGGCCGAATACGTGGAGGTCATGCGGCCACAGGAGCACGTCAGGCACGCCTACCATCTCTTCGTGGTGAAGCTGAGAGGGGTCAGGCGGGACCGGGTTGCCGCGGAAATGCAGGCCGGTGGTATAGGCGTGGGCGTGCACTACCGTCCCGTCCACCTGGAGCCTTTCCACCGGGAGACGTACGGGCATCACCCCGGCGAGTTCCCGGTGGCGGAGGACGCTGGAGAGCGGGTGCTTTCGCTGCCATTCTGGCCGGAGATGAGCGAAAGCGCGGTGCACCGGGTGGTGGATGCGCTCGGAATAGCAATTGAGAAGAGCCTTGCCGCCTGACACAGTTGGCAGGGCAGATGGCAATACCAGGAAACAGACCAGGAGGATGCGCGGTGAGTCATGAGAGCAGGCTGAGGGTTGCCGTGGCCGGTTTCGGCACCATGGGACGCAAGCATACGGTGAACTGCAACCGGATTGATGGGGTGGAAGTGGCAGGCATAGTGGTCGCGGATGACGCCGAGAGGACGGCGGTGGCGGCGGAGACCAGAATTCCCGTCTACGTCAGTGCCGAGGAGCTGCTCGCCGAGGTGCAGTTTGACGTACTTGTTGCCGCCACTCCCCCGGGCACTCGGCGGGGTATGCTCCTGGCAGCCGCCGCTGACGGCAAGGCCCTCTTCGTTGAGAAGCCTATCGCCCTTGACCTGGAGACTGCCCGCCAGTACCTGGATGCCGCCACCAGGAACGGGGTGGTGAATGCGGTGGGATTCCAGCTCAGGTACTCACCGCTTACCGAGGAGGCCCGGGACATAGTCTCCGGGCGATCGGTGACACACGTGCGCACCGTCTGCACCACGCCATACTACCTCACCATGGACATACCACTCTGGTTCCTGCAGAGGAAGCACAGCGGCGGGCCGCTGCTTGAGCAGTCCATACACGTCATAGACATGGCCCGCCACCTGGTGGGTGATATCACCAACGTGTTCGGGCGCGCCGACCGTTTGACCTTCCCCAACGTGGAGCACCTTGACTCCGAGGATACCCTGGTGCTGGTCTACCGGTTTGAGAACGGTGCCCTGGGCACGCACGTGGACAGCTGCGCCATGACGGAGTTCAACTGGGAGATCGAGCTGTTCGGGCCCAACTGGCGGCTATTGGTGGACTACGCGCGCAAACGTCTGTCGGGGCATGTTGACGGAGAGGTACTGGACCGGCAGTTCCCGGATGTTGACCTGCACATACTGGAGATGCGAGCCTTTCTGGAAGCTGTGCGCACAGGCAGAACGGAGACGGTACGCTCAGACTTCGCCGACGCCACCCGGACACTGGCCACCATGCTCGCCGGAGACCGCTCCATAGTGACCGGTAACTGGGAGCCGGTGGACTAGCCGTTACTGCGCCGAAGGCCGGGCATGTACCGGGCCACAGACAGCGACTTCCCGTGGCTATTCAACCACAAGAACCGGCCAGGCATCTGCTTGACATGCCAGGGGTGCCGTTCTAACATGGCCGAAGCGAGCACCCTGGAAGAAACCGGTACAGGAGTAACCCGGTATGGAGAAGAGAAGACTCGGTAAGACCGGGCAAATGAGCAGCGTGGTTACCTTCGGGGCGGCCGCTCTGTGGGCAGCCACCGAGGCCCAGACCGAGGCTGCAATCGAGCTGGCCATGGGCCGCGGCGTCAACCATGTCGACGTAGCCCCCACCTACGGGCAGGCCGAGGCGTGCCTCGGGCCCTGGCTGGAGAAGCATCACTCCGAGGTCTACCTGGCATGCAAGACCAATGTGAGGAGCAAGGCCGGGACCTGGGAGAGCATGAGACTCTCACTTGAGAGACTGCGCGTGGACCACTTTGACCTCTTCCAGTTCCACGGCGTGAATGACATCGAAGCCCTCAACGTGATACTTGGCCCGGGCGGTGCCCTGGAAGCCGTACTGGAGGCAAAGGAGCAGGGACTGCTGCGGCACATCGGGATCACCGGTCACCGGCCCTTCGTTCTGGTGGACGCCATTCAGCGATTCGATTTTGACACAGTGCTTTTCCCCCTGAACCGCGTGCTCGCCGCTCACCGGAATGACTACACTGACTTCTCCATCCTGGTCGACCAGGCCCGGCAGAAGGACATAGGCATGATTGCCATCAAGTCGGTGGCGAAACGCCCCTGGCAGGGACAGATGCACGCATACAAGACCTGGTACGAGCCATTCGACCAGCAGGACGAGATCGACAAATGCCTGTGGTACACGCTCGGCCAGGGTGTCACCACTGCAGCGATGCCCGCCGACACCTCCCTCTGGCCGCTGGTGATTGATGCCGCCGAGCGGCTGAGGCCTCTTAGCGAGCGGGAGCAGGAGGAGGTCGTCGCCGAGGTGCGTCATCACCGTCCCATCTTTCCCCAGGCGTAGACACAGGGCGCGGTGTGCTGCATTTCCCGGCAAAAAGCGAGGTCTCCGGTACCCCGGCGTGCAAGATTCGGCTAGGAGACCGGTAAAAAGGAGGGTAAGGCGCGATGGCAATGGTCTCCGGCACCTTGAGACTGTCCAACGGGGAACTGCCCAGCTTTTTCTCCAGCATGTCCACCAGTGTCCGGCTCCTTACCGGGGACCTTGCCTGCGAAGGCACGCTGCTGGGTGGGCACATCTTCGTGCGGATAGAAGGGCTTCAGCAGGACATGCTGGACGACGAGGTGCTCAGGATTTCAGCCCACATAATGGAAAACCTGGTGCTGACCAAGACGGTCACCGAGGGCGTGGGCGGCTCCTACACGTTGGAGAACTACTGGAAAGACGCCGCCCTGGTGCTGCGCGTCATGCCGGAGCAGGCCCCGCCGGTAGAGCCCCTCGGGCATGGTGAGAAAGAGCTCTACGAGCTGATTAGCGGCAATGCCCAGCTTCGTCACGCCATAAGGGACTATAACCAGGGACTGGCGTACCCGCAGGACTCCCCCTATCTCTTCTACCGTGCGATTGAGACCCTGGCGAGGCTGGTATGTGGTAAGGAAGACTTCGAGGACATCGGCAGGAAGGACTGGAGGACCTTCCACGGCAGGATCGGGACCACCTATGACGACCTGAAGGAGCTGCACAACCTGGTGCGCCGTCAGCGGCAGGTTTCGTATGCTTACACAACCAGGGCCCAGTACACGGACATCATGAGCACCGTGCGGCTGTTTCTCACCAGGACCATTCAGTACCTGCTGGAAGAGGAGCTATAGCACTGCTGAGACCATCCCTGCCATATTCGTACTCCGGACCGGACACGCAAGCTGGCGTCCGGGAAAGAGCAGGGGGGTGGCCCTGGCTGGACGCCTGAGGCTAACGTCAGCGCTGCCCCCCCGGGGAAATCCTCCAAGCGTGCCGTGCTTGCTCCCGAGACTATTATCCTGATGTCACCCCCACCACCCTGGAACTCAATGGTACTGGTGCCAGAAACATCGAAAGTCCCGTCCTCCATGTTCATGCCGCCGGTAACCCGGCTGGCACCGGACACCCCCGGGGACTGGCCCTTCGGAGCATGCCGGTGCTTCCACCGCGGCTTGGAGAGACTATCCACCAGCACTTGCCGGTTGTTGCGATGGAGTGTAGGATATAGCCAATCCCCGTGCCGCCCGAGTACAGGACGTGCAGACCCGGGCGGCATAGAACGCAACAGGAGGATGGAAGAGGTGATGGCTGCAGCTCTCGAAGGTATCAGGGTCGTGGACGTTTCCCAGGTTGCCGCTGTGCCCATGTGCGCCCGGCACCTGGCTGACTTCGGGGCAGACGTGGTGCACATCGAGCATCCGGCCCGAGGCGATTCCTGGAGGGTCTTCCAGAGCGGCCAGGGCCGCGGTAACTCCGGCCCCGAGTCCGAAATCAACTACAACTGGGAGAACTTCAACCGTAACAAGAGAAGCGTCAGTGTGGACATTTCCACCAGGGAAGGGCAGGCGCTGCTTTACCGGATGGCGGAGTGGGCGGATGTATTCCTCACCAATCTGAGAATGTTCGAGAGGGAAAGGTATCGCCTGGGCTACCAGGACATCCGTAAGGTTAACCCCAGAATCATCTACGGCTCCCTTACCGGCTACGGCCAGAAGGGACCTGACCGCGATGCCTCCGCCTACGATACTACCGCCTACTGGACCAGGGCGGGCTTCCCCCACCGGCTCCGGGCCCACGGTATCGCCAACCCGGGGTATACCGCCGCCATGGGTGACAACGTGGCCGCGCTCGGGCTGGCCTTCGGTGTAATGATGGCCCTGTATGTGCGGGGCAGGACCGGCGTCGGGCAGGAGGTCGATACCTCGCTGTTCCATGCCGGCATCTACCAGCTCAGCTTTGACATCGCCGGGACGCTCGTTACCGGGAAGGACTTTGATGATTGGCGCACCCAGCGCTACGCGGATGACCAGGAGCGGATGGTGCGGCGTGAGAAGCTCGTGGCCGAGGCCCAGGAAGCCCTGGACCGTCTGTCCGACTTCTACCGCGAGAACATCGTCAACCCGCTGTCCGGCGTATACCGGACCAGGGACAACCGGACCCTGACCTTCGTTATACTACAACCCGACCTCTGGTGGTCCAGGTTCTGCAAGGCGATTGAGCGGGAAGACCTGGAGAACGATCCCAGGTTCAGCACCTTCGAGGCCAGGGCGGAGCACGCCGCCGAGCTTTACCACATCTTCCGGGACGCTTTCCTCAGCAAGACCCTGGAGGAGTGGAGGCCGCGCTTGCAGGGAATGCCCTACTCACTGCAGCAGAACTACAAAGAGGTCATCGCCGATCCCCAGGCGAGGGCGAATGACATGTTTGCCGAGATTGACCATCCCGTCTACGGGCGAATGGAGGTGGTGGCCAGCCCGGTGAAGTGCAGCGAGACCCCGGCTACCATCAGAATGCCCGCCCCCGAGTTCAGCCAGCACACCGAGGAGTTTTTGCTGGAGCTCGGTTACGCGTGGGAGGACATCGCCGGCTTCAAGGAGAAGGGTACTATCGCCTGACAGCCGCTACCCGTTCGGAGGCTACCACCGGGCCACGGTGTGGCCACGAGTATCAAGAGGCAGGAGACGACCCGAGTGCGCTATCTCAGATAAGGGGGCTGAAATGTACCAGCATGAATACGCAGACCTGGACAACGGTATCCGGCTCCACTATGTGACCGCCGGGCAGGGCCGGTTGCTCATGTTCGTCCACGGCTTCCCCGAGTTCTGGTACGAGTGGAAGAGCCAGATCGTTGAGCTCGGGAAAGACTACCACGTGGTCGCGCCCGACATGCGCGGCTACAACCTCTCGTCCCGGCCTGCCGAGCTTGAGCAGTACCGGGTGGAGTACCTGGTGGAAGACCTGCGCCTGCTCGCGCACCACCTGGGGCACCGGCGTTTCATCCTCGTCGGTCACGACTGGGGAGGGGCGGTGGCCTGGGCGTTTGCCATACGCCACCCTGACCTCCTGGAGAGACTGGTCATCATCAATGCCCCCCATCCCGGCGTCTTCGATAGGGAACTCCGGCAGAACCCGGCCCAGCAGAGGGCCAGCCAGTACATGCTCATGTTCCGCAGCCCTGAGGCTGAGGAGAGGCTGTCGGCGAATGGCTATGCCGGGCTGGTGGAATCCATCCTTGGCCGGGGCCTGCGGGAAGGGCACTTCACTGAAGAGGACCGGGAGATGTACCTGGAGGCCTGGTCGCGACCCGGCGCCCTCACCGGCGGGCTAAACTACTACCGGGCGGCCGGTGTCGGGCCCCCCGCGGGGCCGGATGCCGAGGCGACCGGCAACTTCGGCATGGGTACCGCGGACCTCACCGTGCGTGTGCCCACCCTGGTGATCTGGGGCGAGCAGGACCAGGCCCTCCTTACCGGCAACCTTGAGGGCCTGGGGGATTACGTGCCGGACCTGACCGTGAGGCGCATACCGGATGGTTCCCACTGGGTCGTCCACGAGAAGCCGGATCTCATCAACGCCTTTATCCGGGACTTCGCCGAGGGCCGTCTGTCCGGATAGAACCACGACCCCGGCGAGCGTCGTATGACTAGAGCTTGTGGAAGTCCGGCTGACGCTTCTCCAGGAATGCCCTGACCGCCTCCTTGAAAGAAGGCCGGCTTATTGCCGCCGCCAGCTCCACTCCCTCGCGCCGCTGCACGGTGGGGATATCGACTTCGTCCAGGTTTTCCCAGACAGTCCTCTTGATCGCCGCCACGGACTCGGAGGGGTTGAAGGCGATCTCCTGGGCGATTCCCACCGCCTCATCCATGAGCGCGTTATGGGGTACCACCCGGTTGACCAGGCCAATGCGGGCGGCCTCGGTACCGTCAATTATCTTGCCGCTGAGCATGAGCTCCATGGCGTTACCGAGACCGACGATGTGCGGCAGCAGGTGAGTGCTTGCCAGCTCGGGGAAGATGCCCACCCGCACGAAGCGCATGGATAGGCGGGCCTGGTCCGAGGCAACGCGTACGTCGCAGGGCAGGGTTATCGTCAGCCCTGCCCCCATGCAGTGCCCGTTGATGGCGCATATCAGGGGCTTGGAGCGCCGCGCTACGTCCACCCAGTTCTCCCCGCGGCGGCGCTGGACATCCTGGCCGGACTCCCGCGTCTCGATGTCCCGGTTCCACCCGCCTATATCTGCCCCCGCACAGAAGGCACGTCCCGCACCGGTAAGAACGATAGCACCGATACCGCGGTCATCGTTCCACTCGTTGATCTGCTCGCGCATCTCGCGGCTCATGGTGTCGTGCAGGGCGTTCAGCTTCTCGGGCCGGTTGAAGGTGATAATGCCTACCCTTCCCTGTTTCTCGGTGAGAATCATCTCGTACATACTGGGTTCCTCCTTCGTACCGCGGTTGTGCGGAGGGGCCGTGTCGGCTCCGTGCCGCCAGTCTATGACCGCGGAACCCAGGGTGTCAAGCTTCTGAACCCCCAAGCCCCGCACCGATTGACGGCCCGGCGCCCACCCACTATCATGAGGGCACCGCCAGAGGCGGTACCGCGCAACAGGGGGCATAGTCCGCGTTGCGCAGGACTGGGGGGTGCGCCGTGAAGATAGAGAAGGTGGGGGTAGTAGGCTGCGGGTTCATGGGATCGGGCATCGCCGCTGTGTGTGTGCGCTCGGGCTACCAGGTAGTCGTCAATGACGTGAGCAAGGACAGACTTGCCGGTGGCCTCTCCTGGATAGAAGGCTACCTGGCCGGGGAGCTCGAAAAGGGGAGGATATCGGCCGAGGAGAACTCGGCTGCCCTGGCCCGCATCACCAGCACCACGGACATCAGCGATTTCCGTGACTGTGACCTGGTGATAGAGGCAGTGCCGGAAGACCTGGAGCTGAAGCGAGAAGTGTTCGCGGTCCTCGACCGCGTGTGTCCGGCGCACGCGATACTCTCCAGCACCACCTCCACCATACCCATTGCCGACATCGGCGGCACCACCGCTCGCCCGGACAGGACGGTGGGCACCCACTTCCTTTCTCCGGTGCCTCCAAGCAAGCTGCTGGAGATCGTCAGGTCGGTACAGACCAGTGACGAGACACTGGACGCAGTCAGGGAGTTCGCCCGGTCCCTGGGCAAGGAGATCGTGATGGCGCCGGACACGCCCGGCTTCATCTTCAACTACCTTCTGTTTGGTCTTTCCGGCGCTGCTCTGGAGCTGCTGGAAAGGGGGGCCGCGAGCAAGGAGGACATTGACCGGACCATGGTGCTGGGTCTTGGGCACCCCATCGGCCCGCTGGCGCTCATGGACTTCATCGGGCTTGACGTGGTCTACCTCGCCAGCCGGGCGATATTCCAGAGGACGGGAGCCCCGCGCTACCAGCCGTCGGCCCTGCTGAAGGACCTGGTCGATGCGGGTAAGCTGGGCCGAAAGACCGGCGAGGGGTTCTACCGGTACGCCTGAGGCCCGGGTATCTTCACCCGTTCGGGCGGGCGAATACGACGAAGGAGAATGCCATGCAGCTCTACGTAGGCGGGCTGTCCGAGGACACTACCGAGGAGGACATCAGTGGCCTCTTCGCCGGGGTATGCCCGGTGGAGTCTGTTACGGTAGCCCGGGACCTGGAAACCGGAAGGTCCCGGGGCTTCGGCATGGTAAAGGTCTCAAGTAGCGAACAGGTCGAAGAGGCCATCGGGCGGCTGAACGGTGCCTTGCTGAAGGGTCGGCCAGTGAGGGTGGGCAGAATGCCGGAGACACTGCCGGGAGAGATGGAGTTCAGGGAGTGGCTGGTGGGGAATGCCCAGAGGGTGCTGGCGGAGGTCGGGGTCAGGGAGGGTCAAACCGTGCTCGACTACGGCTGTGGTTCGGGCACCTTCTCGATTCCGTGTGCCCGGATAGTCGGTGCGGAAGGCAGGGTGTACGCACTGGAAGTGCGGGCTGGAGTCCTGGAGCGTCTGCGGGAACAGGCCACCGGCGAGGGCCTTGCCAACATAGTGACTATCCTGTCGGAGCAGCCGGGGGCAGACACAGGGCTGCCTGAAGAGAGCGTCGACGTGGTGCTGGTATACGATGTCATGCACGCGGTGGAAGACAGACCGGCATTGCTGCGGGAGCTTTACCGGGTGCTCAGGCGTGACGGCTTCCTCTCCGTCTTCCCCATGCACCTGGGAACGGACAGTCTGCTGAGGGTCATGGATGAATGCGGCCTCTTCGATCTGCGCGACCGCTACGCACCGCCCGGGTATGAGGGGGCGTCCGAGGTGGTGAGCTTCCGAAAACGGCAGTAGCCTTTCGCCGGTTCCGGTGCCTTGCTCGCTTTCCCGCTGTGACCGCATTGGCCTCTTGCAGAGAGACCGCCTGTCGGTGACCGCCCGGCAGTACGGCCGCCGTCAAGTCACGAATCTGCGGTCTCCCTCCGCCGCACCCGCGTTTCCCCGGCGGGTGAGCGGTCAGGCTGTGCCTGGGGGACCCTGGTCGGCCTCCTGGAATAGCCAGGTGGAGAGGTAGCGTTCGCCGGTATCGGGCAGGACCACCACCACCAGTCTGCCCTGGTTTTCGGGCCGCCTGGCGACCTCCAGGGCAGCCCATGTGGCTGCGCCCGAGGATATACCCGCCAGTATCCCCTCCTCCCTGGCCAACCGGCGTGCGGTCTCCCCGGCGTCCTGGTTGGTCACCGGCACGATCTCGTCAATGAGGTCGGTGCGCAGGACCTCGGGGACGAAACCAGCGCCGATACCCTGTATGCGGTGCGGGCCCGGACTTCCGCCCGAGAGGACGGGCGAGTCCCGGGGTTCCACCGCCACCGCTCTCAGCATCGGTTTCCTCTGCTTGAGCGCCTCGGCGATGCCGGTTATCGTGCCTCCCGTGCCCACCCCGGCGACCACGATGTCCACCCGGCCGCCCGTGTCACGCCAGACCTCCTCGGCGGTGGTTAGCCGGTGGATCTCCGGGTTGGCGGGGTTCTTGAACTGCTGGGGCATGAAGTAGCCGGCGTTGCCTGCCACCAGTTCCTCGGCTTTGCGGACCGCCCCCGGCATTCCCTCCGTCCCCGGGGTCAGCACCACCTCGGCGCCGAAAGCGGAGAGAAGCTGTCTGCGCTCCACTGACATTGTTTCTGGCATGGTCAGGATCAGCCGATACCCGCGGGCGGCACAGACGAAGGCAAGCGCTATTCCGGTGTTGCCGCTGGTGGGCTCGACCACCACCGTGTCCTTGCTGAGCAGGCCTCTCTCCTCGGCATCGGCAATCATGGCCACCCCAATGCGGTCTTTGACGCTGCTCGCGGGATTGAAAGACTCCAGCTTGGCAACCACCTCCGCTCCCGTCCCCCGGGCGATGCGATTGAGTCTGACCAGCGGTGTATTGCCGATCAGGCCGGTGATGTCAGGGGCGATGCCTCGTGCCAGCCTCGGAATCTCCACCGTCCGGAACCGTAGCGTGTCTTCGCTTTCATTTTGTCCTGACAACCCGCTATCCCCCCTTTCCCTTCCGGGCATACTGTCCTCGGGTCACCGCCGTCCTTCCAGGTAATCGTACCGGCCCTGGCAGCCAGGACAATCCTTGCGGTAGCCGGTCCTGAGGCGCCGGAAATCACCCAGCCAGACGTCAACCAGCGTCAGGTACTGCGGGCTAACGTCCTCGCCGATGAGTATCCTGATCGCCTGGGCAGACTGAAGGGCGCCGATGACCGATGGCGCCGCTCCGACAATTCCCGCCGTATCACAGGTACCGGGCATACCCGGCGGCGGCTGGCTGCCGGTGAGGCAGCGGAAGCATGGGGTCTTGCCCGGGATGATGCTCATGGTCATGCCGCAGGAGCCGACCGCCGAGCCGTAGACCCAGGGGATTCCGTGCTTCAGGGAAACGTCGTTGACCAGGAACCGTCCTTCGAAGTTGTCCATGCCGTCCATGATGACGTCAGCCCCGGCCACCAGACCCTCGATGCTGGCGCGGTCCACGTCGGCCACGATACCTTCGACCTCCACCGAGGAGTTCACCTTGCGGAGGAACCGCTCGGCAGCTACCGCCTTTGGGAGTCCGTTGTGGATGTCCTCCTCGCTGAACAGCACCTGCCTCTGGAGGTTGTGGCACTCGATGCGGTCGCGGTCTATGATCCTGGTCCTGCCGATACCAGCCCGCACCAGCGTGGAGGCTATCATGGTGCCCAACCCCCCGCAGCCGATGACCGCTACGAAGCTGTCCGACAGCCGCCGCTGCCCCTCCTCCCCGATGGGAGGAAAGATTACTTGCCTGGAGTACCTGTCCCCTGCGTCCACGTTTTTGCTCGCTGCTCCCCCATCAGTCAGGGTGTTCCGCCCGTCCCTGGCAGGAACCCTCCGGCCCCTGTTGCCTGGCAGGCTGCTACAGCACGGGCAGGGTCATGGCACCCTCCAGCGCCCTGCCCTCTTCGCTCCTCCCTGTCATCCTGCCTGTGCCTCTTCCACGAGGATGAAGGGGGTCTACGGGCTAAAGCCTGGCCCGGTCTCCAGCCGCACGGGGATACCCCTTTCGGCCAGGTAGGATTTGACGTCACGGATAGTGTGGATACCGTAGTGGAAGATACTGGCCGCCAGAACGGCATCGGCCTGGCCTAACACGAGCGCCCGGTAGAGGTCTTCGGGGTTACCTGCGCCCCCGCTGGCCACGACGGGTACTGTCACCTGCTCTGAAATGGTTCGGAGTAGCTCCAGGTCGTAGCCTGCCCGGGTGCCGTCCGCGTCTATGCTGTTGACCACGATCTCTCCCGCACCCAGGTCCACTGCCTTCCGTGCCCACTCGATCGCGTCCAGTCCCGTGCCGACGCCGCCGCCGGCCCCGGTGTAGATGAATACCTCCCAGCGGGGAGGGCTGGCATTGGGAATTCTCAGGGCATCCATACCCAGGACAATGCACTGGTTGCCGAATCGCTGAGCACCCTCTGTGATGAGCCTGGGATTCTGCACTGCCGCGGTGTTGATCGAGACCTTGTCGGCACCAGCCGTTAGCATCCGGCGCATGTCCTCCACGGTGCGCAGTCCACCTCCCACCGCGAGCGGAATGAACACCTGTGCGGCGGTACGCTCCATCACGTCAAGCATGATCGGGCGCTCGTCACTGGAGGCGGTGATATCGTAGAAGACCAGCTCATCCGCCCCCTGGCCATTGTAGAAGGCCGCCAGCGCCACCGGGTCACCGGCGTCGCGGTGGTCCCGGAACTTCACGCCCTTGACCACCCGCCCACCCTTTACGTCCAGGCAGGGGATGATTCTCTTGGTCAGCATGGGGCCGGACCCTTCCGCATACTCGTATCCTCAGGCGGTCGCCCGTGCGAAGTCCAGGAAATTAGCGTAGAAGCGTAGCCCGACCTCTCCGCTCTTCTCGGGGTGAAACTGGGTGGCCACTACGTTCCCTTGCGCCAGAACGCTGCAGAAGTGAACGCCGTATTCAGTCTCTCCAGCCACCAGGGACCGGTCTTGCGGTTCGGCGTAGTAGCTGTGCACAAAGTAGAAGTTGGTCCCGTCCGGTATGCCCTTGAAGACAGGGTGGGGAAGTACCTGCCTGACCTGGTTCCATCCCATGTGGGGGACCTTATCTCCGGCGGGAAACCTTTTGACCTTGCCGGGGAAGACGTTGAGGCAGTCGGTCCAGCCTCCTTCCTCGGTGCCGGTCAAGAGAATCTGGAGCCCGATGCAGATGCCGAGAAAAGGCTTGCCGGTGCGAATGTGCTCCCACAGCGGCCCCGTCAGCCGGAGCCTGTTGAGGCTGGCCACGGTATCTCCAGCGGCGCCGACGCCGGGAAGAAGCAACGTTCGGGCGGCTGCCACCCTGGCGGGGTCGCTGGTGACCTCTGATCGGCAGCCCAGCCGGGACAGAGCGTTGACCACGCTCCGGAGGTTACCGGCGCCGTAGTCGATGATGGTGACCATGTTATCCGCCAGCTGCCCGGCCTCCGCCACAGGTTAGTGTCCCTTTCCATTATGGTAGGGCATTGCCGGTGGAGTTGTCATGTAGGCGGCGTGCAGCCACAATCAAACGCCCGGCTTTCCGGGGGTATACGAGCGTCTATTCGTCTGGCTCGTCCCACAAGACGGCAACGCCCCTTGCCTGGAGTGCCGGGATGTGGCTCTCCAGCGAGGTATGGCCCAGGGGGTTGCCGGTCAGGTCAACCGTGTCATTGTCGCTGAGCCCGGTGTTCTCAGCCAGGGCGGCAATGTCCGTAACCTGGTTGTTATCCAGGGACAGCACGTCCAGGTCAGTGAGTGCGGCCAGCGCGGAGGTATCCTCTATCTGGTTACCGCTCAGGATGAGGCGGCTCACCTTGGTGAGGGAAGCAAGGGGGGTGATGTCCTTGATCAGGTTGTCCGCGAGTGACAACCGGGAAAGGGAGGGGAGAGGGCTGAGCGGTGAGATGTCGGCTATCTGATTGTTGTCCAGCTCCACGGTTATCAGACGGTCGCAGTACTCCATGCCGGTGAGATCAGCTATACCCCGGCCGGAGAGGATGAGGGTGGAGAGTACTCCCAGGTCTCGGGCGTAGAGTCGGCCCTCGGGCTTATGGATGGTCTCTCTGATCCCTGCCTCCAGGTTGGTGTCGGGGATAGAGATGCCCCAGCGTATGTCAGCGTCAGGCAGCGTCAGCAGCGGCGAGATATCCTCCAGTGGGGCACGATCGATGCCCAGCTCGACCAGGCTGGTGAGCCGGGCCAGCGCGGTTGCGTCGGTGATTGGGTTGCCCTCGAGGTGGAGGCGGGCCAGTGCCGGCAGGGATGCCAGGGGTGAGACGTCTGCTATCCGGTTGTCGCTCAGATACAGCCAGGTGAGCTCGTGGAGGGCAGCAAGCGGCGAGACGTCGCTTGTCCGGTTACTGTCCAGGAAAAGCCATCTCAGATCGGTCAGCGAGGAAAGGGGGGAGAGCTCGCTGATGCCGTTATCCCCGAGCGCCAGGTCCGTGAGCTTGGTCAGCCGTGCCAGGGCAGAGATATCGGCGCTACCCGTGCTATTGAGCCTGAGCACGGTCAGGGCCGTGAGCGAGGAAAGGGGAGATATGTCCTCCAGTGGGTCGTTGTCCAGCCAGAGGTCGCGCAGGTTGGTCAGCGAGGCCAGGGGGGATATGTCGGTGACGCCGGTGTTGCTTAGAAACAGGGTGGTGAGGTCTGCCAGTGACGCCAGGGGTGAGACATCATCCAGGGCAGGATTGCTGTTCAGCCTGAGGTCGGTGAGCGCCGTCAGAGACGCCAGGGGAGACAGGTCCTGGATGGCGTTACCCCCCAGGGCCAGGTGGGTAAGGCTATGACAATGCTCTATCCCGCTGAGGTCTGCTATGGCACTGTCGGCGGCAGTGAGGTTGGTGAGGTCTTCCACGTCTGAGGGAAGCAACGGCCCGCTACGAATACCGACCGCCCGTCTGACCGCGGCATCGAGGTTCTTGTCGGCGAAGATGGTCTCCTGGTTGCCGGTGGACGTGTGGGGAGTGCCCCCACAGGAGAAGAGGCTGAGCAACAGTACGGCCACAGCGGCCGTAAGAAGGGATTTCCCAACAATACGTAGCTCAGACATGGCTAGCCCAGTTTAGCGACGGTGTGGTGGGCTGTCAATGTAGTGTGATGGGGCGGATTCCTCGTCCCTTCCGGGACCAAGGCTGCTTTTGTTCCTGGCTGGAAGCTTGACACCCGTAATGATGTGTGCTAGACTCATGCATAATTCCATGAAAGTTTTCATGTAACTGTGAGGATAACCGAGCTCGCCAGAAGGACGGGTACCACCGTGGACGAGCTGCGCTACCTGGAGAAGAAGGGCTTCGTTTGCTCCACCTGGCTGCAGCTCAAGCAGCGAAGGGTGCGGCAGTACCAGGATGCGGACGTGCGCAAGCTGGAGCTGACCATCAAGTACCGCCGCCAGGGTTTCACCTGGGACGTATCCTACCAGAAGGCAATGGAGGAGCTACGCAAACCACGACTGTTCGATGTCAGCCAGTAGTCCAGGATGAGCAGGGCGTGCAGGGACAAGGAAACAGGAGGTGACCCATGGCCAGAGTGACACTGAGCACCGGCCCGGGCGTTTTCCAGGTCCTGGCCAACGTATGCCGTAATCCCCAGGAGGCGCTTAAGCAGTTCGTGGAGAACGCCGCCGACGCAATCGAGCAGGCCAGACCCGAGGAGGGACACATTTGGCTCCGGCTCCAGTACCGCACCGCCGGCAACGGCCATAACGAGGGCACCCTGGAGCGTATCAGTATCCGTGACAACGGCGTGGGCATGGACCGGCAGAAGATGAGGCAGGTCCTCCACCGGATCGGGGACTCTGAGAAGATAAGCCTCGCGCTCAGGGGCGAACAGGGAATCGGCCTGCTGGCCTTCGGCCTTATCGCCGAGGAGCTCCATCTCGCATCTACCCCGGAAGAAGGAAAACCCTCCAGCTGCCTGGTGCTGAAGCGGCCGTGGCTCAAGACCGGGCATGCCGAGGTGGTCGAGCACTGCCCAGGCCACGAGCACAGCCACCGTGGTACCGTAGCCTATCTTGACGGCATAGTGCCTGACATCGCCCCCCAGCTGTCAAAGGAACGCATCAAGGACTTCCTGGGACAGCAGTTCGCCAGTGATCTTCGTGCTAACCTCTACGCCATGTCCATCTCGGACGGAGCCGACCTGGAGCAGATCCACTCCCAGCGTTTCCGCGGGGTGAAGGCTCTGTCCCAGAGCCTCCCCGTGGACGGTACCAGCGCCGCCTTCGCTGAGCTCTATGTGCTACCCTGGGAGATGCCTGACGCCCACATCAGCCTCTACGGGCGCGGCGGTACCCTCGTTTGCCCGCTCACGGACCTGGCCGACTTCAAGCGCCTGCCCTGGTTGGACCAGCGTCTCGAGGGGTACATTCGCTGTGACCGGCTCAAGCGCACCGCCGACAAGACCGCCGTGGTGCAGGACCAGGTCTTCCGTGCTTTTGTAACCGAGCTGCGTAAGCTGGAGCCAAGGATCCAGCAGCTCATTCAGGAGATCAGTGCCGACTCCCAGGAGAGACGCTTCAACATCATCCTGAACAAGGCCGGCAGGCTGATCGACCGGTTCCTGCGGTACCGCGAGAAGGGACTCCTCGCTGATCTTCCCGTGATTACCGCCGCCGGTGTGGAGAGGGGCAGATCGACGACCCGCACAGCGGCCACCCCGGCCAGACCGGCTCCCGGTAACGGGAACCGGGCAGCGCGTGTCGGTGTGCGCGCGCCGAGCCGGGCCCCTGCCATAGCCCTGCGCTCCCTGCCACCTGACCGCGAGTACTACCGGAGTTGGTACGACCCCGGCGAAGGCGCAATCTGGATCAACCGCGAGCATTCGGAGTTCCTTCTCGCCCAGAGAGAAGATCGGCGCTGCCTGCGCTACCTCTTCTCCCTCTGGGTCAAAGAGAGCCTGCTTCAGGAGTACGGTACCGACGCCGAGAGAGTTGCCGATGAGATGGTAGGGGTCCTCGCCGAAGCCGAGCCTCTTCTCTGGTGATGTCCGGGTCCGTGCGGCCCGCTTCAACAATCCCGCGGAGGCCGGCAGCCTGACCACCAACCGCCCCATGGAAGACTGGGGTCAGGTAACCGGAGACACCGCGGCGGCGGGTGCAATCCTGGACCGGTTCCTGTACTGGGAGTACCAGGGGTGGCTCCAGTCTATGTGAAGTCACGGCGCGCGCGCCGAACTGCATGTACGGGCCGCACCAGTGAGCAGTTACACCTCATTCGGTGCTTCTGCTCCGCCGCTCCTCCTACCACAACCCTTATGTCTCTGACACCATGGAGAATCTACGGATTGCGGAGTTGCGGGTCATCGGTCTTCTGCCGTGTTGCGTCAATAGAAAGTGTTACCGAGAAGGTAGTGGTTGCCTCATAATCCCGGTTACCGAAGCCTTTCTCCCCTTCCGTGGTTGAGTAGTTGGATACCTTGTAAGGGCCCATAGATGC
>Ga0180433_10000483_pt1 | contig 67624 bp, 81 predicted proteins | sample SS_ome_8_FD_132980 | JGI IMG/M metagenome (GOLD analysis project Ga0180433, IMG submission 132980) | Hypersaline lake sediment archaeal communities from the Salton Sea, California, USA - SS_1_D_1 metaG | ecosystem: Environmental > Aquatic > Non-marine Saline and Alkaline > Hypersaline >... | reverse complement strand
GGAGTGGAATGGGACGGCGTAACCGACTTCGGCTTCACCGTCCCCAACGGAATGTACGTCTTCATGGTCATATCCGACAGGAACCGGCACCTGGCCACCGGAAAGCTTGTCGTGCTGGATTAATTCTGATAATATGGCCGAGCTATGAAAGACCAGCTTAAACGACTTATAACCCACAACTGGCACCTGAAAGTTCTCGCTTTGATACTGGCGATCGCGATCTGGTTCATCGCAAGAACCTGGTCGGGAGTTTAATAGCCCTTCCATGAGGATCATAGGCAGGACAAACACTCTCAGGAAGGTCATTTCGCGGGCAAATCGCTCCGGCAGGACAGTGGGTCTCGTCCCCACGATGGGATATCTCCACGACGGGCACCTTTCCCTGGTTAGACGCGCGAGAAAAGAGTGCGACCTTGTTGTTGTCAGTATCTTTGTTAACCCCATACAGTTCGGCCCGGGAGAGGACCTCGGGAAATATCCCAGGAACTTCAAGCGCGACAGTTCGCTCCTGAAGTCTCTCGACGTTGATATTATCTTCGCCCCGTCAGCCGGGGAGATGTTCCCGAAGGGGTTTTCGACTTTTGTCGAGGTCCCGGAGCTCGGAAAAAAGCTTTGCGGGAGGACGAGGCCCGTCCACTTCAGGGGCGTGACGACCGTTGTCGCCAAGCTCTTCAACATTGTCAGCCCCGACTCCGCCTACTTCGGCAGAAAGGACTATCAGCAGCTTGTCATCATAAAAAAAATGGTGAAGGACCTGTGCATGGATGTTAAGGTCATAGGCCTTCCCACAGTTCGCGAATCCGACGGCCTGGCCATGAGCTCGAGGAACAGCTATCTCTCTCCCGCCGAAAGAAGATCTGCCGCGGTGATCTACCGCGCGCTGAAACATTCAAAAGAGCTCGCGGCAAAAGGCGTCAGGAGCTCAGGCAGAATAAAGAGCGCGATGAGGCGTATTATTTCATCGGTCAGACCCGGGGCAAAGATCGAATATCTGGAGATCTGCGATCCCGGCACTTTTGAGCCGAAGAAAAATATCGACGGGCCGACTCTCGTTGCCGTCGCCGCTTTCGTGGGCCGCGCCAGGCTGATAGACAATATTCTGATCAACCCATGATTGCTGCGCGCCGTTCATTTACCTTGATCGAAATTGCCGCCGCTGTCGGGATCCTCGGGATGATCCTTCTTGTCTCTATCCCGGTCCTCAGCAGCATGCTCGCGGTAATTGAGCTGAAGTCAGTTGCGAGGGGAATTGTGACCGACCTTCGGCTGGCGCAGGAGCTCTCCTCTTCGGGCAGGAGCACGGTAGCGGTCGAATTCTTGCCTAAAGGCTTTCTCGGAGAGCCGGCCCGGTACGTTGTCGGAAAGCGCCGGGTGGAGCTTCCGGAGAAATTCGACTTCAAATCGAAAAAGACCATTACATTCTCGCCTTCGGGATTCACTCCTCCGGGAGGATCCGGCACGGTAACCGTGACCGACATGGGCGGGCGGATAAAAAGGATCATGGTATCCTCCGCCGGAAGGGTGAGGATGGAGTGAAAAGGGGCTTCACGCTAATTGAATGCCTGATCGCCTCCGGAGTTGTTATTCTAGTCTTTTCGTTCTCCGCCGCGCTGTTTGCCCTCTCGGGCAGGGTCATAGACAGGACCTGTCAAACCATGTCCTCCGTATATCTGGCCCAGGCAAAAATGGAGAATCTTCGCGCCTGGCCCTTTGACACCCTCATTTCGCTCAACGACGACGATGTTAAAATCACCGGAGTGACCGATGATCTCATCCTTATCGAGATTAAGGAGCCGGGGATATTCGTGCTCAGGTCGAGGTATTGAAATGAGAAGGGCTTTTACTCTTATTGAGGTATTGATCGCTTCTTCTATTGCGGCGCTGATCGCGCTGGTAGTCGCTTTCTCTTTCGGCTCGGCGCTCCGCGCGTTCACCGCTCAGGAGAGGGCAATAGACCGCGTGGAGAGCGCAAGGGTGTCCTTTATTCGCATAATCTATGATGTAAGGCGATCGTCCGGCATTCTGCCGGATTCAAATTGCTCGCGCCTGAGCTTGTCGCTCGACGGGAGGACGGTCTCGTTTGACCTGGCAAACGGCAAGGTCAGAAGGCGAGTTGACGGAAGCTCGAGCTATCTCACCGAAGAGGGGAGAATATCCGACTTGCAATTCTTTTATCCCCTTCCTAACCTCGCGGGCATTCAGCTCATGACGGCGGACGGCCGAGTCTTCACGAGCGAGGCTTATGTGAGGAACATATGAGAAGGCAAAAGGGCTTCATACTGCTTTACGTCCTGTTTTTCGCGGCGGCGGCAATAATTCTGGCGGCCGCCTCGGGACGCCTGATTGTTCTCAATATCAGGATGGTCAGATCGCAGCTGGACGGCGCGCGGGCCTTTTACGCGGCCGAATCGGGCATCGAGTGGGCCAAGGCGAAGCTTGCCTCTGATCCAGGCTGGTACACCGATCTTCCCCACTCTCCGGTTGACGATATCGGCTGGCTTACCGGCTCCTCCGTAGGGTACAATGGTCGCGTCGGCGGATCCCCCTTCAAGGTGGTCAGGGAAGAAGGGAAGGGAAGGCTCTATTCTGTAGGAAGGTCCGGAAGCGGGATGTTCATTGTCAGAATGGATTTCTCGTCCTTGCCGTTCACGCAGAAGTCCTGGGAGGTATTGTGAAAAAAGCGGACATCATCGTAATTATTGTCCTCCTTGCTTCGATAGTAAGCCTGGGGGCAGCGAAGATCCAGGGATATGATATCTGGTTCCACTTAAAGACGGGAGAACATGTTCTCTCCACATTTTCGATCCCGTATTCCGACCCGTTTTCTTACGGCGTGGAGAAAATGTGGATAGCTCACGAATGGCTCGCCGGCGTTTTCTACTATATAGTATATCTGGTCTCAAAGCTTCCCGGACTCATTGTGTTCAACGCCGCGCTCATAGCGTTTTACCTGTTCCTGGTATTCTTGATCTCGCGGGACAGGGCGGGAACAGCGGCTTCAGCCGCCGCGGTTTTTACGGGGGCTTTGGCCGTAAGGGCGGCGGAGCGCTTCTTCATAAGGCCGGACGTGTTCACGCTGGTTCTCTTCTCTTCCTTTCTTTTCATCTTTCACCTCTTCAGAAAGGGGCGGCAGAGAGCGATCTTCGCCATTCCTCCCCTTCAGCTTCTCTGGGCCAACGTCCACGGAGGCGGCTCAATTCTCGGCATCGGAATGCTCGGCCTCTTCATCGCGGGCGAGTTTGCAGAATGCTTCTTTCTCAAGAAAAAACTCCCGACGATCCTGCTGGTCATACTCGCCGGATCCATCCTTTTGTCCTTTGTTAATCCGTACACGTGGAGAGTGCCTTTTTACTTCACTCACACCTGGGGCAGTGAGTTCGGAGACCTTCTGGAGTGGAGGCCGACGAACTTCAGCGACTTTCTCGGGCCTCTGGGGATAGTGCTTGCCGCCGCGGCGGTCACCGCGGCTCTCTTTTTCAGGGAGATAAGCTTCTCCGAACTTATTCTGTTCGCCTTCTTTCTTCTTTTCTCGGTAAGGGCCATACGTCTGGTCCCTTTCGCGGTGATAGTGTCATGCCCGCTCGCGGCTTTCGGGATCAGGAAGGCGTGGCAGTACCTGGCGTCCAGAATCAGCATCAGCCTGCCGCGGGCCCTTCTGCCGGCGTCTCTGGCATTGATTATCGCGTTGTTCTCCGCGGGCGTCATTTACAGGGATTCCGTGACCTATGGTTCGTCCTATCTTCCGGGGTTCGGCATCAACGAGGACTTTTATCCAGTTGACGCCGTTGAGTTCGTGGATAAACACGGCCTGCAAGGGCCAATGTTCAACAGCTACGGCTTCGGAGGATATTTGATATGGCGGTTCCATCCGACGAGAAAGGTTTTCGTGGACGGCAGGTTCGACGCCTACGGCGAGGATTTCATAGCAAAGTACAGAAGGTTTCCCTCGAAAAAGGTGTGGGATGACCTGGTCGGCAGGTACGGCTTCACCTTCACCCTTCTCGACAATGAACCGACGTACATTTGCAGCAATCTCGATTCGATGGAGGACTGGGTGCTAGTTTTCTGGAACGACCGGTCCCTCATATACCTGAGGGACCTGCAGCAAAACAGTGAGCTTATCGAAAAATACGGGTACAGGCTGCTGAGGCCCAACAACAGGGATTACGGTTATTTCGACGAATACCTGGGCTCCTCAGGGAAAAAAGACGAGCTTATAGCGGAGATTATGAGAAGCTTTGAGGGGGGGAAAGAATCCCTTAACGCCAGGCTCATGCTTGGATACATTTATGAGAGGTATGACCAGAGCGAAGCCATCAGGCAGTATGAGAAGATAGTATCCGAGATACCCGACTGGGGCGAGATACACAAGAGAATAGGCCTCATGTACCTTCAGATGAGGGATTTCAGCTGCTCTCTTGACCATCTCAAAAAGGCCGTCCGCCTCATTCCGGGAGACCTGGATGTCCGGAACGGACTGTCGGTGGCGTATTTCCTGAAGGGCGACCGCCGCTCCGCCGTGAGGGAGTGCAGGGGCGTCCTCAAGATTGATCCCGGCAATCAGACTGCCGCGATCAATCTCAGGCTCTTCGAGGGAAGGTGACAAATGCTTTCCATAGTCGTTCCCACATATAACGAGGCCTCCAACATCGAAAAGCTGGCCGAGAGGATTTTCTCCGCTCTCAGCGCTTCGAAGATCAAAGGGGAGGTCGTTATTGTCGATGACGCGTCTCCCGACGGAACAGGTAAAACCGCGGAAAAGCTTTCCGGGCGTTTCCCGATAAAGGTCGTTCACAGGGAGGGGAGGAGGGGGTTGTCGTCAGCCGTTCTGGACGGCTTCTCAAGGGCGTCAGGAGACATCCTCTGCGTGATCGACGCCGACCTGAGCCATCCTCCTGAGGTTATCCCGAAAATGCATGAGAGAGTGGCCGGCGGGATTGATTTCGTCATAGGCAGCCGGCTGGTAGGCGGCGGCGGCTCGACCGGATGGTCTTTCTTCAGAAAGTTTGTATCCGCCTCTGCCAGGCTTCTGGCGAGGCCGATAACCTCGGTCAAAGATTCGACTTCCGGTTTCTTCATGATAAGGCGCTCGGTCATTGATGGAGCAAAGCTCAACCCCATCGGCTTCAAGATTTGCCTGGAGATAATCGCGAAAGGCAATTATAATAGGGTTGAAGAGATACCCATAGTGTTCGCGGGCAGGACAGGCGAGCGGAGCAAGATGGGCGTCAGGCAGATAATAGAGTACCTGGTCCAGCTTGCGATGCTCTATTTTAACAGGAGGAAATAATGGTCAATTATTTAATTCTCGCTGTGTCAATATCGCTTGCAGTTCTCGGCCAGCTTCTCATGAAGAAGGGAATGCAGATATTCGGCGCTTTTCCCGCCAGGGAGCTTTTGAGCAAGATTATTCCAATGTTCCTTAATCCGTACGTGTTCTTCGGCTTCGCCGCCTTCGGGCTGTCGTCTGTTTTCTGGCTTGTTGTCCTCTCAAGGCTTGACCTGAGCCTAGTGTACCCCATGGTCAGCGTAGCCTACATCGCGGTCGCGGTCCTCTCCTGGCTGTTTCTCGGGGAGCAGGTTTCGGCCCTCAGATGGGTGGGTATATCGGTGATCTGCTTCGGGGTGTTTCTGATATCTAGAAGCTAATCCTTCTTGTAATACTTCGTGAAATCCTCGGGCTTCAGGTTAGTGACGAAATCCTTGAACTTTTTCGTTTCCTCGGCGTCCTTCTCGGCGTTAACGAGCTTCGCCTGCATCATCACTACCTCGGCCACGTATATGGGGGCCTTTGTCCTTACGGCAAGCGCTATGGCGTCGCTCGGTCGTGAGTCTATAGTTATCTTCTTCTCGTCCTTGGTGTTGAGCTCTATCTGGGCGTAGAAGGTGCCTTCCTTGACGTCGTTTATAAGCACTCTCGCGGGGACCGCATCGAACTTTTCGATGGTCGATTTCAGCAGGTCGTGGGTCATCGGCCTCGGAGGACGCAGGCCCTGCAGCTCCATGGCAATGGCGGCCGCCTCGAATATCCCGATCCATATCGGAAGGAAATTCATCTCATCCTGGTCCTTAAGGAGGACCAGCGGAGAGAGGTTCTTCGGGTCGAATCCAAGTCCGCCTATCTCCATTTTTATCATTTAGCTGCCCTGCTTGCCGGCCGACTTGGCCACGTCAACCACTTTAGAGAAGGCTTTCGGGTCATTTGCTGCCAGCTCCGCCAGCTGCTTTCTGTCGAGCCCCACCCTGGCTTTCTTGAGCCCGTTCATGAGCCTGTTGTAGGATATTCCGGATTTCCTGGCGGCGGCGCCGATCCTGGTGATCCAGAGCGCCCTCATCTCGCGCTTCCTGTTTCGCCTGTGGACCGTGGCGTGCCTCATGGCCTTTCTTACCGCCTGCTTGGCCGGTCTGAAAAGCTTGCCCAGGGCTCCCCTGAATCCCCTGGCCTTCTTAAGGACCTTCTTTCTCCTGCGTCTGGCTACGAATCCGCGTTTTACTCTAGGCATGACTCAATTTCTTCCTTTCTTATGACAGCTGAAGCATACGTCTGACGGGCTTGGTCTCGGTCTTGCTGACCTCAGCCGTTCTTCCAAGCCGCCTCTTCTTGGTGGATGTTTTCCACTCAAGGATATGCTTCTTTCCGCTCCGGCCCCTCAAAATTCTGCCCGAGGCCGTAATTTTAAACCGTTTTGCTGCTGCTTTTCTTGTCTTTCCCTTAGGCATTTTCCATCTTTCCTTTCGACGGCGCCACGTGGAGCACCAGATTTTTCCCCATGAACTTCTTTCTTCCCTCCGGGGTCCCGAACTCCCTGACCCCGTCGAGAAGCTTCTGTATGACCATTTCTCCTATGTTCTTGTGCGTGATCTCCCGCCCCCTGAAGACCATCGTCACCTTGACCCTGTGTCCCTTCTTGAGGAACTCGATCGACCTTGAGATCCTGACGTTAAGGTCATGGACGTCAATTTTCGGGGAAAGCTTGACCTCCTTGACCGTTCCGCTCTTGTGGGCCTTCCTGGCCTCCTTCTCGCGCTTCTCGATCTCGTACTTGAACCTTCCGTAGTCGCCTATCTTGCACACCGGCGGCTTTCCGTTAGGGGCCACGAGAATGAGGTCGAGTTCCTTGTCTCTGGCTTTGGCTAGTGCGTCGTGGAGGGTAACAATCCCAAGCTGAGCTCCTTCGTCATCGATGAGCCGAACCTCGCTCGCCCTGATCTGATGGTTAATGAGATAACCTCTTTTGCTAATGGAAGACCTCCTCAACGTGATTTGTCGTCATGAAACCGTCCCAGCATTATATCGTCATGGGGCGATTTAGTCAACGTTTAGCCCGGATTTCCTCTAGCAGGCCCGACTTGAAGTCATCAAGGGGCTGAGCACCGGTATCGCCCTTTACCCGGGACCTGACGGCTACTTTCCTCTCGGAAACCTCTTTATCCCCGACGATCAGCATGTAGGGGACCTTCTGGAGCTGAGCTTCCCTGATCTTCAGGCCGATCTTTTCCCTTCGGCTGTCGAGCTCAACCCTGATGTCGTCCCGCGCAAGCTCTTCCTTCACCTTTTCGCAGTATTCTATGTGCCGGTCGGCTATGGGAAGTATGGCAACCTGGACCGGCGCCAGCCACGCGGGGAAGGCTCCCGCGTAGTGTTCGATCAGCGCCCCGAGGAATCTCTCGATGCTTCCAAGGACCACCCTGTGGATCATAGCGGGCCTGTGCTTTGCCCCGTCTTCCCCGATGTAGGAGAGGTTGAACCTCTCGGGGATGTTGAAGTCGACCTGAATGGTCGGCCCCTGCCAGAGGCGGCCTATGGCGTCCCTGAGCTTGATGTCTATCTTGGGGCCGTAGAAGACCCCCGCCCCGGGATCGATCTCGTACTTGACGCCCCGCGACTTCATAGCTTTTTCCAGAGCATCGGTTGCCAGCTTCCAGTTCTCCTCGGCTCCAACGAACTTCTCGGGCCTGGTGGAGAGATTGACTTCGTACTCGAAGCCGAAGGTCTTGAGCATGTCGAAGGCGAAGTCTATGACCGATTTGATCTCTGATTGAAGCTGGTCCGGGGCGCAGAAAATGTGGGCGTCGTCCTGAGTGAAGCCCCTTACCCTTAAGAGCCCGTGGAGGACTCCGGATTTTTCATACCTGTATACCGTCCCCAGCTCAAAGTATCTTATGGGAAGGTCGCGGTAGCTCACGGTCTTTCTCTCGAACACCAGAATGTGTCCGGGGCAGTTCATGGGCTTTACCACGTACTCGGTTTTGTCTACCTCCATCACGTACATGTTTTCCCTGTAATAGTCCATATGGCCCGAGCGCTTCCACAGGTCGGACTTCGCCAGATGGGGAACTACGACCATCTGATAGCCCCTTTTGAGGTGCTCTTTTTTTAGAAAGTCCTCTATGACCATCCTGAGAATTGCGCCCTTGGGGTGCCAGTAGATGAATCCCGCTCCCGCCTCCTCGTGCACAGAAAAGAGGTCAAGCTCCTTCCCGAGCTTCCTGTGGTCCCTCTTTTCCGCTTCCTCAAGCATGTGAAGATGCTTCTTGAGCTCGTCCTTGCTCGCGAAGGCCGTTCCGTAGATCCTCTGGAGCATCTCCCTGTTCTCGTCCCCCCTCCAGTAGGCTCCCGCCAGCGAAAGCAGCTTGAACGCCTTGATGTATCTGGTGGATGGAAGATGGGGGCCCCGGCAAAGGTCGAGAAACCCTCCCTGCCTGTAAAAGGAAACTTTTTCGTCCTTTATCCCCTCGAGAAGCTCAACTTTGAAATTGTCTTTCTCTTTCTTCATGAGCTTGATGGCGTCATCCCTAGGCATCTCAAGCCTCTCAAAGGGCAGGTCCTGCTTGATTATCTCCTTCATCTTTTTTTCAATCTTCGGGAGATCTTCGGGAGCAAGCTTCTTCGGGACCTCCATGTCGTAGTAGAATCCCGTTTCTATGGCGGGGCCGATGGCGAATTTTGTGCCGGGGAATAGTTGAAGAACTGCCTCGGCCATCACGTGGGAAGCGGAGTGCCTGAGTATCTCAAGCCCCTCTCCGGAGCTTAGGTCGACGTCCTTCTTTTTGCCGTCGGGGAAAGTGATTTTAACCTTGGACAAGGCTCCGGCCTCCTAGTTGAGGCTCATGGGGAACTTGGTGAGAACGCCGGTGAACTCGAAAGGCGCCTTTTTTGAGGGGAGCTTCTTGCTCATCTCCCGCAGGGCGCTTTTGAGGCCTTTCTTGATGTTGGATGTGACGCGCTCGGCAATCTTTTCGATAAGGCCCTCCATGGCCTCCTCGAGAGAGCTTCCCTCGCTCCGGCAGTTGGGAAGGCTGGGGCATGCCACGATGAAGCGGCCGTCCTTGCTTGAGCGCACTATTATCTCAAAATTCATTGATCTCCTCCAAAAAACCGGGGGTCATTCTTGAGGGTACAATATACCACAGCCGAAAATTAATGTAAACCTCAATCAATAACGGGTATTTTGACGGTTCCGATGGCGCTGTTTCCGGCTGTTATCTTGCAGACGTAGATGCCGTTGCCGATGAAGTTGCCGAAGTCGGACTCCCCGTCCCAGGAGAACTCGTTGTATCCGGCGTGCCCTCCCATGGCTCCGGAGGAGTATTTTCTTGTCAGGACAACTCTTCCGCTGACGTCGTAGACGTATATGGTCACGTCGGCGTCCTGGGAGAGGTTGTAGGCGATCCTGACGTTCTCGCCGGACAGCGGCTTGAAGGGGACGGGATAGCAGAGGACGTCCCCGATCACCTGCGGATCTCCTCCGTAAACCCTGACCTGAAGGACCCTTGTTCCGACGTTCTCTCCGGGGCTTAAGTCCTGGGCGCTGAAGTACATGTCGTAGTTGCCCGATGGCATGGGAGGCTCGTTTGAACCGATGGTGTACTCAATGTCTATTTCAGATGAAGTGGAGACCGGCTGGGGAGCGTTAATGTCCCTGAAGCTCTGGTCGGAGGTGTTGTGGAGCAGGATGCTGAAGGATTCGGGGCTCACGTAGTCCTCGTCGGTAGCCACGCAGGTTATCCTGGGAGTCCTGGACACGGGGCATCCGGGGTAGTGGAACCTGCCGTCGAACTTGACCATGCTGAAGATGGGCCCGTCAACGTCTCCCTCCAGAACCTCGAAAGTCGGGTTGTTTACGGAGGTAAGGGTTGAGCCGTAAGGGGAGGCCTCTACCACCACTTCGTATGTTCCCGGCTCCTTCAGCGGGCTTACCGGAATGACGGCTTCGATGCTCACGGGAGTGTATGAAGAGACGCTCAGGTCATATTCAGTGCCCCCGCTCTTCAGGTAGACCCTGTCGACGTCAAAGAAGTAATTGCCCGTTATTACGGCGGATACGGGATAGAACCTGTTTCCGGATATCGGGAATATTGCCTCGGGGGAAGGAACGGGAGCGTCTACCAGGCCCTTGTAGACTCCGTTATCGGTCCCGGCGTAGATGAGCGGGTGCGATGTGGGATCGACCATCAGCAGGTAAACGGGAGAGGAATCTTCAAGAACGCTTCCCGATACCCTGGTCCAGCTTGTTCCTCCGTTATTGCTCTTCCACACTCCCGCGCCGGTATAGTTGTCCGTGAGTATGGACATATAGATGACGTTTGGCATCGACGGGCAAACCCTTACCTGCTTGACGTACCCCGTTGTGGGGAGAGAGATGGAGGTGTAGTTTTCTCCGTAATCGGTGCTCTTCCATAGCCCTCCGCAGCCTTCTGGGGTTCCGCAGGCGACGAACACCTTGCTGTTGTCCGAAGGGTCAACGCAGATGTCGTTGACGTAGGCCATGCCGGTCTCAGACTTGTCCGAAAAGCTGGCCCCGAAGTCGGAGCTTTTCATCACGGCCCAGTTGTCCCCCAGGTTCCTTCCCCTGAAGAGGACTTCTGCCGATATTGGATCGCAGACGATGATCGAGGCGACCTCTTCTGTTGTGAACGTGGCCTGCTCGCTGAAGCTCTCTCCGGAGTCCGTGCTTGTCAGAAGCCGCCCGCTCAGGACATCTCCATGGTTGCTTCTTTTATATATTTCGATGTAAAGCGCCCTGTCGATTTCACTTACAGCAATGCCGCTGGTGACTTCAGCGGTGATCCTGGGAAGGTTGGCGAGTTCGGTCCAGTTCAAGCCGGCATCCGTGCTCCTGTAGGCGTTCCTCCTGGCAAGTGTGCAGTAGAGTTGCGTGGACGTAAGCTGGTCTATCGTTATGAAATGCGCCCGCCTAATGGTGGTTATCGGATCGCTCCACGTTTCCGCGAAATCCGTGCTTTTTCTCGTATTGTAAGGGTATGAATTGAGCGATATATAAATGTCCGAGGGCGCCATCTTTGAGAGCGCCAGGTCGCCGATAACACCCGAACCGAGGCCCGTGTTCACTGCTGTCCATGAGTCGCCGCCGTCCGTAGTTTTATAGACGCCCATGTTGGTGCCGACACAGGCGATGTCGCTGTTGTTGGGGTCGACCGCCACGCAGTATACCTGCGACGCGGTTATGCCCGCGGTCTTTTCGGTCCAGCTTGTTCCAGCGTTCTCCGATTTGTAGATCGTGTAATCTGATACCAGGTATATCGTGTCAAAGTCAGAATCCGAGACCGCGACGCTTCCGGTAAATCCATAATCGGGGTATTGGATGACTGTCCATGAATAGCCCTCGTCGGTGCTCCTGTACATTTTATTGTGAAATCTCCATCCGAAGGCGTACGCGTTCACCTCTCCGGTCGCATAAGCTCCCTTTCTTATTTTTATAGATCCAATGAGCGGGTCGTTTATGCTTACCACCTCAAGACTTATTCTCCGCGAATAACTGACGCCTTCGTTGGTGCTCAGATAGATCGCGTCTCCTCCGGAGGGGATAGAAAGAGAGTGAGCCGAGAACAGAATCTTCGCGGGGTCTGCAGGTGAGATCGCGATCGAATCGATGCCCACAGATACGCCGTCTGGGCTAAGAGAATAGATCTTTATTTCAAAGCTGTCGCCTTCGTTGGTTGTCATGAGCAGTGCTGGGGCCGCGCCGAAAGACCCCCCGGTAGGGCTTGTGCTGGCGTAAACGATCCTGGGGTCGGCGCCGTATATAGCGACAGCTCCGGAGATCCAGTTGTTTGGCACATACTTATCCGTCCAGTCACCGATCAAATAGGCGTTATTCTGGAAGACGCCGTGTTTCCAGGTTTCGTTACGCATCTGCCTTCCGGTGAGCCAGAACCTGTTCCCGTTCTGCGGGTCTATTTTAAGATCATAAGTGTATGTTCCAGTGTATATTGGCGCGTGGGGCTCAAGCTGTCTCTGCCATGATTCACCGCTGGTGTATGAAACGTATATGTCGTAGACGTTATCGCTTGCGTTGTAGGCAAAACAATAGAGGACACTGGGGTCGGCTTCGGAAACGATGATCTTTTCCACTCTCACACTCGCGCCTATAGGCCCTTTCTCCTGCCAGGATACGTCGGCGAACGACGCGATGAGGGGGAGGGAAAAGATGAGCAGGCAAATAATGGTCAGCCTGAGATTTTTAAGCATAAATACCTCCCGACCCGAACATTTTACCAGAATATTTCAGGCGAGACAACGTATCTTGACTTTTTTTGCTTATCGGCCCATAATCTGCGGAAATGAAATATCCTACAGCCTTAAGAGCTTTGACTCTGGTCATGATACTGTTTTCCCTTCCGGCTTTCGCCGCGACGGAAGAAGCCCCGGAGAAGGATAAGGAACAGGAGCAGGAGAAAGAAGACAGAACACCGCCCACAATCAGCGATGTTAAGTTTGACGGGAAAGTTTATTTTCCCTCAGATATTATTTCTGAAAGGGCAAAGATAACCGCGCTTTTGACGGATGAATCCTCCGGAGTAGGTTCAATTGAGGTCTGGCTTTCTGAAATCCTTGTTTATTCCGCCTCCCCGGGACCCGCCCTCAACGTTGACACGGGCGCCTTCGAGCTCAGGATCGGCGAGGAAAAGGCGCTTGATCCCGGAAAATACAAGGCCGTCATCAAGATCTGGGACAGGGCCGGGAACATATCAAGCGGAGAATTCAGGGACCTTAACGTTGTGCCGGCCATGGTCAGGCTCACGGGCCCCTCGTGCCATCCCCTGGTCTTTCGCCCCGGAAGGGGAGAGAGCGGGAACATAACCTACAACCTCTCCGAGAACGCCGACCTCAAGATAATGATATATCAGGCGAGCAGCGGAGACCGAATATGGGCGCAGGACGTTGAGTCCGGAAAAGAAGGGGGAAGGGAAGGGCTCAATCATCTGGCATGGGACGGCCGCACCGCGGAGGGGAAAGTTGCTTCGAACGGCATATACAACCTCAGGATAGTGTCCGGGAACAGGGTGCTTGGCTCCGGCAGCTTCATTGTGAGGGACTGACCGACCTCTTAGCCCACTCCTCGGCCTCAATAATGTCCTCGATCTTCGGATGCGCGATTATCTTGTGCTTCTCAAGGACCTGACCTGCAAGCTTTGGAATGTCTTCGTATCCGATCTTTCCGCTCAAAAACAGCTCGACCGCGGCTTCATCAGATGCTCCCAGAACCGCCGGGGCGGTGCCGCCCCTCCTTCCCGCTTCAAAGGCGAGTTCAAGGCACGGGAATTTCTCGGCGGGCACTTTCTCAAACGTGAGGGGGGAAGATGCAGCGAGATCGAGCTTTTTCCAGTTGTTTTCCGCCCTGTCATAATTCAGGAGGGCGTATTGTATGGCGAGCTTCATGTCCGGGGATGAGAGCTGAGCGATCACCGAACCGTCCACAAACTCGACCATCGAGTGCACGATGCTCTGAGTATGGATAAGAACGTCTATTTGTGAATAATCGATCCCGAAGAGATGATGCGCCTCGATCACCTCGAAGCCCTTGTTCATCAGAGTCGCGGAATCAATCGTCACTTTCTTTCCCATCTGCCATGTGGGGTGCGCGAGCGCCTGCAAGGGGGTGACATCCCTCAGCTCCTTCGCGGTCTTTCTGAGGAACGGTCCTCCGGACGCTGTCAGAATGATCTTTTTGACCTTCTTATCATTTTCCCCCTTAAGGCACTGGGCTATGGCGCTGTGCTCCGAATCCAGAGGGAGTATCCTTACGTTTGAGGCCGCCGCGGCCTTCATCACGATCGATCCGGCGGAGACCAGTATCTCCTTGCTCGCCAGCGCGATGGATTTTCCCGCCGATATGGCGTCGAGGGTGGGAAGGAGCGCCCTGCTTCCGGGGATTGCGGCGACAAGGATGCCTCCGCGCTCGTGAGAGGCTGCCTTTCTCAGGCCTTCGTCGCCGAAATATATCGTTGTCCTGGTCCTGCCCATTCTCTTTACCAGCTCGGCAGCGTCCTCTTCCCTCGCGACCGAGACGAGCTGGGGCGAGAACTTTCTGATCTGCTCTTCAAGAAGTTTCAGGTTCCCTTTTGCGGCCAGCGTGATGACGTTGAACTTGCCGGGAAACGAGGAGATGACTTCGAGCGTCTGCCGCCCGATGGATCCTGTTGATCCGAGAATTGAAACAGCCTTTTTGGCCACTTTTTACTCCCTAGAGATGAAAGAAGCCGGCGAGCCCCCACGCGCCCACCGTGAATATCGCAGTTACAATTATTGACGCTATGGTAGTCCCGGCCATAACCGCCAGGAATGTGTTCCTCCAGGACAGGCCGAAGAGATATGCCGCGACACATCCGGTCCACACCCCGGTGACGGGAAGCGGAACGGCTACAAAGAGAGCGAGCCCCAGTGTCTCGTATTTCTCGATGAGCTCGCTTCTCGCCCTTGTCCTGTTGAAGAGCCACTCGAAGAACCTGTCGAAGAGCTTGATTTTCCTGAGGTCCTTGGTCAAAAAGTTCAAAAACCAGAGAACGGGGAAGACAGGGATAAGGCTTCCGACTACGCTGATTAAAAAGACCTTTACCGGGTCAAGACCCATTCCGAGCCCGAGCGGTATTGATCCCCTGACTTCGATTACAGGAGTGGCCGCAGCGATAAGTACGGCTATTTTTTCATCCACGGCATCATCTCGCGGAGCTTTGAGCCTATCTTCTCGATCAGGTGACCCTTGTCCTTCTCGAGCAGCTCCGTGAAGTTCTTCCTGCCTGACTTGTTCTCCTCAATCCATTCGGCGGCGAACGAGCCGTCCTTGACCCTGGCGAGAGCCTGCTTCATCCTTTCCTTGGTGTCTTTATCGATGATCTTGGGGCCCACGGTAAGGTCGCCGTATTTTGCCGTGTTGCTGATGGCTCTTCTCATTCCGTATATGCCCTTCTCGTACATGAGGTCTACTATGAGCTTGAGCTCGTGCATGCACTCAAAGTACGCAATTTCCGGCTGATATCCCGCCTCGACCAGGGTCTCGAAACCGGCCTTTACGAGGGACGTGCAGCCCCCGCAGAGGACGCACTGCTCTCCGAACAGGTCTGTCTCGGTCTCTTCAGAAAACGTCGTCTCGATCACGCCGGCTCTGGTGGCTCCGATGCCCTTGGCGTAGGCGAGCGCCGTATCCTTGGCCTTGCCGCTTGAGTCCTGCTCCACGGCGATTAGCGCGGGAACGCCCTTTTTCTCCTCGTACTGCTTTCTCACAAGAACGCCCGGGCCCTTCGGGGCGATCATTATCACGTCCACGTCGGGCGGAGGCACGATCTGCTTGAACCTTATGTTGAATCCGTGGGAGAAGCAGAGAGTCTTCCCTTTTTTCAGGTGCTTTTCGATGGAATCCTTGTACGCCTTGGCCTGAAGCTCATCCGGGATCAGTATCTGTATCAGGTCGCCTTTCTTTGCGGCCTCTTCTGTTGAGACCACGGTCATTCCGGCGGCCTTGGCCTTCTCAAAGTTCGGCGTTCCCGGGACCTCGGCTACTATTACCTTGAGGCCGCTGTCGCGCAGGTTCTGGGACTGCGCGTGCCCCTGGGCTCCGAAACCGATCACCGCGATAGTCTTGCCTTTCAATACACTCAGGTTCGCGTCCTTGTCATAGTATGTTTTAGCCACTTCTTTTCCTCCTTATTTTTTCTTTACGCACCATTCGTTCCCGCATTTCCTGCAGATAAACTTCTTTCTGTAATAAAACCATCCGTAGGCGAGCGCGCTGTAGGCGGCGAACATTAACCAGTCCTGGTAGTATAGCAGAAAGGGTATCGGGAAGACACCCTGGATTAGCCAGAGCGCTTCCGATATTGAGTCGTCCGGATCCATGGGCCCCCGATGCCTTGCCTTGAAAAATCTTTCCGATAACATTCCCCCCATAAGGCAGCAAGGCCTGCCGAAGAAGGAGCACCTGGTGCACGATAGATACAGGTGAGCGAAGCAGTTCAGGGCGGAGTACATCAAAAAGATGTACGGCAGCACAAGATTGTGGGCGTAGAGCCCGAAGACCCCGAGCGCTATCCAGAGGAGCAGCCAGGCCAAACTTAAAGCGGTTTCCCTGCGGGAGAAGTTCTCCATCTCAGCTTTCTTGGGGGCTTCTTGACATGGCTATCTTGCCGGTTCGGACGAGCTCCTTTATCCCGAACTTGTCGAGAAGGCGCTCGATGCCGATTATCTTCCCTTCGTCGCCGGTTATCTCCACGATCACCGATTCTTCGCTGACGTCGACTATACGGCCCCTGAATATGTCCACCACCTGCATTATTTCTGAGCGGGTCTTTGAGTTGGCGTTAACCTTGATAAGGGCAAGCTCCCTCTCGACCGAAGCCGCAGAAGGAAGGTCGTAGACCCTGATAACGTCGATCAGCTTGTAGAGCTGCTTGATTATCTGCTCGAGCACGGTTTCGTCTCCCGACGCCACGAGCGTTATCCTGGATATAGATTCGTCCTCGGTGGTCCCGACCGCAAGGCTCTCTATGTTGAAGGCCCTCCTCGAGAACAGGTTTGATACCCTGGAGAGCACCCCCGGCCTGTTATTAACTATTACAGCTATTGTGTGCCTCATAATTCAGTCCACCAGCATTTCGTTAATTGCCTGTCCGGCAGGCACGAAAGGAAAGACGTTCTCTTCTTTTTCAACCACAAAATCAATGAGCACGGGCCTGTCATTTATTTTCATCGCTTCCTCAAGCGCGGGCTTGACGTCTTCCGGCCTGGATACTCTCATTCCCTTCGCGCCGTAGGCCTCGGCTATTCTCACAAGGTCGGGGTTGTTGCACAGGTCCGTGGCCGAGTAGCGCTTGCCGTGTATCAGCTCCTGCCACTGGCGCACCATGCCGAGGTAGCAGTTATCGAGAACGCAGATCTTCAGCGGGAGCTTGTTGTTCACCGCAGTTGTGAGTTCCTGAATATTCATCTGAATGCTTCCGTCGCCGGCTATGTCAATGACGGTCTTGTCAGGCTGGCCGATCTGAGCTCCGACCGCCGCCGGAAGTCCGTAGCCCATTGTTCCGAGACCTCCGGATGTTATCATTGTTCTCGGTGTGGTGAACTTGAAATACTGAGCGGCCCACATCTGGTTCTGTCCCACCTCGGTGGTTATTATCGCGTCTCCCTTTGTCACGTCATAGATCTGCTCAACAACATACTGCGGCTTTAACCCCTTGCCCTTCTTGTATGACAGCGGGTACTTGTTCTTCCATTCCTCTATCTGCTTGAGCCAGGCGCTGTTCGAAGGCTTTGACTCGATCTTCGGGTTGAGCTTTGAGAGCACCTTCTTTATGTCTCCAACTATCGGCACAGTCACCCTTACGTTCTTCCCGATCTCCGCCGGGTCTATGTCTATGTGTATTATCCTGGCGCTGGGGGCGAAGCGCTCTATGTGCCCCGTCACCCTGTCGTCGAAGCGCGCGCCCACCGCGATCAGCAGGTCGCACTCGGTTATGGCGTAGTTTGCGTACACGGTACCGTGCATTCCCGGCATACCCAGCGAAAGCCCGTGCGTCTCCGGGAAGGCTCCCTTGCCGAGAAGCGTTGTCGTAATAGGGATGTTCGCTTTTGTGGCCAGCTGCCTGAGCTCTTCCGAGGCTCCTGAAATTATCACTCCTCCGCCCGAATAGATGAGCGGCTTCTTGGCCGCGTTGATGGCCTTTGCGGCGTGCGATATCTGCCTGGGATGTCCCTCGTATGTCGGCTTGTAGCTTGGAAGATCCGGCTTGTCCGGATATTTGTACGATATCATGTTCTTTTGAAGATCCTTCGGTATGTCGATCAGCACCGGCCCGGGGCGCCCGGTCCTCGCCAGATGAAAAGCCTCCTTCACTATTCCCGGGAGCTCCTCGGTGCTCCTCACAAGGTAATTGTGCTTTGTGATAGGCATTGTAATTCCGGTAACGTCGGCTTCCTGGAAAGAATCCCTTCCGATCAGGGACGTTGCCACCTGTCCTGTAATTGCCACCATGGGAACGGAGTCCATGTGGGCTGTGGCGATCCCGGTAACAAGGTTGGTGGCGCCCGGGCCGGACGTGGCCATGCACACACCCACCTTTCCGGTGGCCCTCGCGTACGCATCGGCCGCGTGCGCGGCTCCCTGCTCGTGGCGGGTCAGTATGTGCCTTATCGACTTCTCGTTGTAGAGCACGTCGTAGATGGGCAGAAGGGATCCTCCGGGGTATCCGAAGATCACTTCCACCCCTTCTTTTTTCAACGATTCAATTAATGCCTGAGCGCCTGTGAGTTCCATTATTCCAATACCGCTCCTCTGTTCGCCGAGCTCACGAATCTCTGGTATCTCGCCAGCCAGCCCGTCTTGATCTTGGGTTCTGGCGCCCTCCATTTGGATAGCCTGTCCTTTATCTCCTTTTCGCCAAGCTTGAGGTTAAGTTTTCTCGCGTGAATGTCGAGCTCAATTATATCACCGTCTTTGACTATTGCAATTGGACCGCCGTCGGCCGCCTCAGGCGACACGTGGCCGATGCACGGCCCTCTTGTGCCTCCCGAGAACCTTCCGTCGGTTATGAGCACTACCGATTCTCCCATCCCCATTCCGGCGATAGCCGCGGTGGGAGAGAGCATTTCTCTCATTCCCGGCCCGCCCCTGGGCCCCTCGTATCTCACCACCACCACGTCTCCGGGCTTGATCTTTTTGTTCATAATAGACTTCATCGCCGCCTCTTCCGAGTCGAACACCTTTGCCTTTCCTTCGAACTTCATTGCCTTTTCTGTCACCGCGGACTGCTTGACCACGGCTCCGTCCGGAGCGAGAGAGCCCTTTAAAACCGCCATCCCGCCTTCCTTGTGATAGGGATTATCAAGCCCGTGGATCACTTCGGGATCCAGCACCTTGGCTTTTTCGGCGATCTCAAGAATATCGACGCCCGACACGGTCGGGGAGCTCTTCAGTTTCGACTTGAGGATGTTCATCGCTGCCGGCACGCCGCCCGCTTTGTCAAAATCCTCCATGAAATGTTCTCCGCCCGGTCTTATGTTGGTGATATGAGGGGTCTTCTTTGACACCTCGTCAAAAAGCTCAAGTTTTATCGGGACTCCCGCGGCGTGGGCGATCGCCGGCACGTGAAGAGCCGAATTGGTGGAGCCGCCGAGAGCGTTGTCAAGGACGATGGCATTATAGATGGCTTCCTTTGTCATGATCTTTCTTGAAGTCACGTTATCCTTAACGAGCTTCATTATCGCCCGGCCGCTCTCTTCGGATATCTTCACTTTTTCCCTGGAGATAGCGAGAGTCGTCCCGCACTTGGGAAGCGACATTCCCATGGCCTCGGTGAGGCACGCCATCGTGTTTGCCGTATAGAGCCCCTGGCAGGCTCCCGGCCCGGGGCAGGCCCTCTGTTCCAGGCGCGTAAGCTCCTCTTCGGTGATCTGGCCCAGCTTGCACTTGGCAAGAGCTTCAAAAGTGTCTCTCACCAGGGAGAGCCTCTTGCCTTTGTAGTTTCCTGAGTGCATCGGACCGGCGGTCACCATTATACAGGGAATATCAAGCCTTCCCGCGGCGATGAGCATGCCGGGCGTTATCTTGTCGCAGGCGGTGAGGAGCACTATCCCGTCAAAAGCGTGGGCTTCAGCCACTGTTTCGATGGAATCGGCAACGAGCTCCCTCAGCGGCAGGGAATAGTGCATTCCCTTATGGCCCATTGCGATCCCGTCGCACAGCGCCGGAATTCCGAAAATAAAAGGCCTGCCGCCCCCGGCTTTTATCCCTTTCTCTATGGCTTTCTCAAGCTCTCTCATTCCAACGTGCCCCGGAACGAGATTGGTGAAGCTTGATGCTATGCCTATGAAAGGCTTTTTCAGGTCGCCCTCCGTCACGCCGGTGGCGTGCATCAGCGCCCTGTGCGGAGCCCTCTCGAGGCCTTTTTTTATTCTGTCGCTTCTCATAGTCAACCCCCCAAAAATCGATTTGTGATTATAGCACCGGGACAGCCGCATTTCAAAGGGTATTTTCCTATTTTTAATGACAAAAACTAATGAAATCGCGGCGGAATTTCTTCGATAAACCGTATGAGGGTTTGTTCAAGCTCAAGGGGAGCATATGTCCAGAATTTCCGGATCCAATAAAATTGCGTTGTACGGCAGTGCGTCTCCAATAGCGCGGCTTCTGGCTCCTGTTGTGTCAAGAAATGCAAGGATCGCGAAAATCGTCTCTGACCTTCTTTTTATTCTGAGGGAGGAGGCGGTGGGGATCCAGATACCGAGTCCGGAGGCTCTCGGGAGGCTCTCGCCTCATAACCTGAATAATGTCACTATTAATGAATTCGTCGACGCCCTTGAAAGCTCTAAATGCCTTGACATATTTTCGGACGGCATCTACGTGCTGGACCTGGAAACGAATCTCCTGTATTCCAATGCGAGCGCCAGATTATTGTACGGCTCTCTTGGGGCGAAGGCGCCTTTCCCCCTCTCAAGGGTTCTGACCGAGGAATCATTCGATGAGGCAAAGGGTAAAATTGCCGAGGCGCTTGCTGTTTACCACAGAGGAGCCGGGCTTCCCAGGGAAGACATGATGCTTTCGCTCCTCAAGGAAGACAAAACAGAGATCCCGATAAAAGTAACTCCCCGCTTATTGAAACTCAGTGACGGAATCATAATAATTGGAACTGTTACGCCGAGCATTCTGTCGGCGCTTGTCAAGCTTCACGAGGCGATAGCGCGGCAGGCGACGGGTGAAATTTTCAGGTTCATGCTCGACTACGCGATAAATCTGTTCAGGATAGACGCGTGCGCGATAAAAACCGACTTTGATGTTGAAAACAACAGTTTCAATGTTCCGGAGATGAGAAACCTGAACGAGAATTACGCGAGCGGGGCGGTGCGAAGGAACACGGGGAAAAAGATCGTTGATTCTTTAAGTTATCAGGCCTGCGTGACCGGCGAGATAATATTTCAGGAAGCTCTTGACGATGTGATGAGCGCGGCGGTTTCGGACGGAATGAAATCGGGCATCTTCGTTCCGCTCAACGTCCATTTGGGCAAGGGCGAGATAGACAGGCTCGGCGCCTTCTGTCTCTACCTCAAGGACAGGAGCATATTTGAGTCCATGCGGAGAAAGGAGCAGCAGCTCAGGCTATACGCCGATTTCATCGCCAGGGAGATAAGATCCGCCAGGATACACCAGAGACAGATAGAGGAATCAAGAAGACTGGACGCGCTCTTGAGAATATCAAAGGACATCAATTCTCCCCTTGAGCTTGACGCCGTTCTTGATACCCTGGTGCGGCAGGCCGCGAGCATATTTGAGAAGGTAGATAATGTCAGAAGCGCGTCCGTTTACGAGGTCGATTATGAGGAAGGCGTGCTGAGGAGGAGAGCTTCAATAGGCAGAGACGCCAGCAGAATGGACCTGATTCAACTGGACGATGAGAAGAGCACCTCCGCCCTTGTAGCCAGGACGGGCGACCCCCTGATAGTGCCCGACGTAGCTAAATACTACAAGTCGGTCGGAGCCAAGGGCAAGGTCGGGCAGGGATCATTCCTCAACGTGCCGATAAAGGTTGACGGCAGGGTCATCGCGGTGCTCAACATCGCCAGCATGGAAGAGAATTATTTCGACTCAAACGTTCATCTTCCCACCGCCATGATGCTGGCGCAGATGGCGGCCATAGCCATCAGCAAGGCGAGCCAGCATGAGGAGATAATCCGCCAGAACAAGGAAAAAGAGCTTTTGCTCATAAGGGACACTTTGATTCACAGCCTCCTCAACGGACTGTTCGGTCCGTATGTTCTTGAGCTTGAGCTCCGGGAAGCCATGAGGAGGAACCAGCCTTACTCGGTTCTCATGCTGGACATCGATTTCTTCAAGAACGTCAATGACACTTACGGGCATCTGGCCGGGAACTCCGTACTGCAGGGGCTTGGGGGCCTCATGAAGGAGGCGGCGAAGGGGCTTGATGTTGTGTACAGGTTCGGGGGAGAGGAGTTCGTCATCGGCATCCCGAATTGCGGGCGCGATGACGCCTTTGTCTTCGCGGAGCGCCTCAGGAATCTTGTCAGGGACCACGAATTTGTGATAGAACCCGACAGGATACGAATTACGATCAGCATAGGGATCGCCACCTATCCGACACACGGCAGCAGCTTAACTGCTCTCGTCGGACTTGCCGACCAGGCGATGTATGTGGCCAAGGAGACAGGCAGGGACCGGGTGGTTGTCCAGTCTTTCTGATAGTGCTATAATCCCCTCACAATGCTTCGCTATTTGACCGCTGGAGAGTCTCACGGCAGGGCCATAAACGCTGTTCTTGAGGGAATGGTCGCTGACCTTCAATTGTCCTCATCCGACATCAATAAGGACCTGGCAAGGCGCCAGGAAGGCTACGGCAGGGGTGGGAGAATGAAGATCGAGAAGGACGAGGTCGAGATACTCTCCGGGGTTCGGCTCGGGAAGACGCTCGGCAGCCCTATTGCCTTATTGATAAAAAATCGCGATTGGGATAACTGGAGCGACATTATGGCGGTCGAGAAGAAGGGCGCCGTAAAAGCCCTCACCGGCCTGAGGCCGGGACACGCCGATTTATCCGGGGCGCTTAAGTACAATCAGAAAGACGTCAGAAATATTCTTGAGAGAGCTTCTGCGAGAGAAACCGCCGCGCGCGTTGCCGTAGGGGCGATCGCCAGGAAATTCCTAATGGAATTCAATATTACCATTGAGAGCAGGGTGGTCAGCGTAGGCGGAAAAGGCCCGGACAAGATAAAGGATGAAGTCGACAAGGCCGCGAAGGACGGAGACTCGCTCGGAGGAATATTCGAGGTCAGGATCACCGGCTGCCCGCCGGGGCTCGGCAGCCACGTTCACTGGGACAGAAAGCTCAAAACCAGACTGGCCGCTTCTCTCATGAGCATCCAGTCCATCAAGGGTGTTGAGATAGGGAAAGGCTTTGAACTTAGCGGCATGAGGGGGTCCAGGGCCCATGATGAAATATTCGTCGAGAAAGGCAGGTTCGTCAGAAAGACCAATAATGCCGGAGGGCTTGAGGGCGGAATGACCAACGGCGAGCCCATCATCCTTAGAGCTGCCGCGAAGCCCATCGCGACGCTCAAGAAGCCGCTCAAGTCCGTCGACATCGAAAGCAGGAAGCCCGTGGAAGCGCATGTTGAGCGCGCCGATGTCTGCGCCGTTCCGGCCGCCTCTGTTATAGGCGAGGCTGTTTCCGCCATAGACATCGCCGATGCCGTTCTAGAGAAGTTCGGCGGGGACTCGCTCGGTGAGACCCTCAGAGCCTTCAAAAGCTATATATCTTCTTCTCGTTGACTCAAAAAAACCCCTGTGATATAATTCGCGGGTTCTGGACATGTAAATCGCATTTATAATAGTAGGAAGGAGAAGGAACAGACTTGGCAGCGAAGATAAAGCTTAAGAGAATGGGAAAAAAGAAGAGGCCCTTTTACAGGGTAATAGTGCAGGATGAGTCATCCTCAAGGCGCGGAAGGGCTATTGAGGAAATAGGCATTTACAACCCGGTTGAGGGAAAGCAGCAGTTCGAAGTTGAAAAAGACAAGGTTCTCGACTGGCTCTCCAAAGGCGCTCAGCCGACCGAGAAGGTAAGGATACTGCTGGGAAAAGCGGGGATCCTGCCTGCGGTGTCGTTTGAGGGGAAACCCAGGAGAAAGCCAAAATCAAAGGGAGAAGAGGCTGCCGAAGGAGCAGCTCCCGCGCCGGAGGCCGCATCCTCGCCGGCTCCAGCTCCGTCCGAAAAACCGGCGGAAAAGAAAGAAGAGCCGAAGCCGGAGGCACAACCCAAGGAAGAAGCGCAGCCCAAGGATGAGCCAAAGAAGGAAGAGGCTAAGCCGGCCCCGGGCGAAGCCGAGGGCGCGGAGAAGAAGGCGGGTGCCTAGATGAAGGATCTGGTCGAGTACGTCGCAAAATCGCTGGTGGACAAGCCCGATGAGGTCAGGATTTCGGAAACCCAGGGAGAAAACCTTACGATCATCGAGATAAATGTCGCGAACGAGGACATTGGCAAGGTCATAGGCCGCGAGGGGCGCATAGCAAACGCGATGAGGACAATCGCCAAGGCGGCCGCCGCCAAGCAGAGAAAACGGGTTACGGTTGAGATTATGACAAAAGATGAAGAGAGGAGGGAATCACGTGGCAGATAAGACAATTGAGCTGAAAAGAGTAGTTATGGTTAAGGCCATCGTTACGGAGAGCTTCAAGGAGAACCTGGTCAAGGAGCTGGATCGTTCCGTCAAGAACCTTGACGGCCAGCTCGCGCAGATGGAGGCTCAGAGCAAGACGTTCCTGGAGAATCTCAAGAAGAAGGGGCAGACCGCCCAGATCACGACCTTCAAGAAGCAGCTTGAGGATGAGAAGGCGAGACAGGCCGCGGCCAAGAGCGATCTGATGATGAAGATCGAACAGGCCAAGAAGCTGGTTCTCGGAACGGAGTTCGTTCAGGGGCCGCTCGAGGGTCCTGTGGATGTTGCCGTCGGCGACAACCTTTACAAGAAGGTCGGAGGCGCCGAGATCATCGTCAAGGACGGGATCATTCAGGAGATCAGGGGAATCTAGCCAGAAAAAAGTGCGAATCGACATATTGACCCTCTTTCCTCGCATGTTCTCGGGGCCGCTTGAGGAGAGCCTCATCGGCAAGGCGGGCGAAAGAGGGTTATTGAATGTAAAAGTAAGGGATATCAGGGATAAGGCGGAGGGAAAGCACCGCCAGGCTGACGACTCTCCGTACGGAGGGGGTCCGGGAATGGTGTTGAAACCTGAGCCGATCTTCTCAGCCATAGATGATATCCTTAATGAGACCGGCGGCATGCGCCCGCGGATAATTTTGATGTGCCCGACTGGGCAGGTTCTTTCACAGAAGAAGGCGATTGAGCTCTCGAAGGAGGAGCACCTTGTCGTGATCTGCGGCAGGTACGAGGGGGTGGATGAAAGGGTGAGGGAGAAGCTGGTCACGGACGAGATTTCCATAGGCGATTACGTGCTTACCGGCGGAGAAATTCCGGCCATGGTACTGCTTGATTCCGTTGTCAGGCAGGTGCCCGGAGTCGTAAAGGAAAAAGAATCTCTCGAAAGGGAGTCTTTTTTTTCCGGGCTTCTCGACTATCCAAGCTATACCAGGCCGGAGGAGTTCAGGGGGATGAAAATTCCGGAGGTTCTTTTGTCCGGAGACCACGAAAGGATCAGGATCTGGCGAAGAAAGGAGTCTCTCAGGAGAACCCTTTTGAGGAGGCCGGACCTGCTGGAGAGAGCCGAGCTGACCGATGAGGACGGGAAATTACTTGAGGAGATCCGCCGAGAGAGATGAAGCTGTTCATTGCGCTGCTCCATCATCCGGTATATAATAAATCCGGCCAGGTAATCACCACTTCGATCACCGGGTTTGACCTGCACGATATCGCGAGATCAGCGCTCTCATACGGAGTTCTCGGATATTATGTTGTCAACCCGCTTGAGGCGCAGCGAAAGTTCGCCGAGCGCATCGTGGGCTGCTGGAGAAGGGGCGAGAGCTTTGACTTCAACCCGACCCGCGCCGAGGCGTTCGACATACTCAAGCTAAAGTCTGATCTCGGTGAAGCTGTCGCAGATATAAGCCGGATGTGCAAAGCTCAGCCGAAGATTGTCGCCACTTCCGCAAAGGCGGATAAGGGGACCGGTTACCGGGAAATGTCGGAAATCCTGGAAAAGTCCGAGGATCCGCACCTCATACTTTTCGGGACGGGGTGGGGGCTGGCCAGGGAGATCGTGGATTCGTCGGATTACGTGCTTGAGGCTATTAAGGGAAAGACCGGCTACCGCCACCTGTCGGTGAGATCGGCGGTTGCGATAACGCTGGACAGGCTTTTAGGAGAGGGAAGGAGATAATGTCATGAGCAATATGATAACGGAGATAGAAAAATCAAACATGAAGAAGGATGCGCCCCAGTTCTCCATTGGAGACACTGTCAGGGTCTTCTTTAAGATAGTGGAGGGGGGCAAGGAGAGGCTTCAGGCGTTTGAAGGCATCGTCATAAAAAGGCAGAGGGGCGGTGTCAGGGAGTCGGCCACCGTCAGAAAGCTGGTCGACGGCGTCGGGGTGGAGAGAACATTCCCCATTCACTCGCCGAGAGTGGATTCCGTGAAGGTGATAAAGAAGGGAAAAGTCAGGCGGGCCAAACTCTACTACATGAGGGAGCGCACCGGAGGCCGCGCCACGAAGGTGGAAGAGGCTTAAGTTGACCGCCAAGCCACCTAATTCCGGAAGCTGGATCCGCGAGTGGATAGAGACGATCGTAGTGGCTCTGGTGCTCGCGCTTCTCATCCGGACATTCGTCATTCAGGCCTTCTATATTCCGTCCGGCTCTATGGAGCCCACGCTTCTGGTCAAGGACAGGCTCATCGTGAACAAGTTCCTCTACAAGTTCCGCGATCCCAAAAGGTTTGATATCGTCGTCTTCAAGTACCCCTACTCAAGAGAGGGAGAGCCCAGAAAAGATTATATAAAGCGAATCATCGGCCTTCCGGGAGAGACTGTCGAAGTGAAAGACGGAGTGGTTCATATTGACGGCCGCAGGCTCTCCGAGGACCACGCGATGAACCGCGATTCCGGAGATTTCGGACCGTACGTTATGCCAGATGACGGGTACTTCATGATGGGAGACAACAGGCCGAACTCGTCCGACGCGAGGTACTGGAGGGTGCATAACCTTCCCAGGAAGTTCATGATAGGGCCGGCCCTTTTCAGGTTCTGGCCGCTGAACCGCCTGGGATTCCTTAAACACTAGAATACCGCGGAAAGGGGGCGCCTGAGTGTCCTCTCCTTCCTTTCATTATGAGTCCAGGCTCAGAAGATCTGGATACAGGATCGTGGCCGGAGTTGACGAGGTGGGCAGGGGGCCGCTGGCCGGGCCCGTTGTCGCCGCCGCCGTGATCCTTCCCCACGGCAGAAAGATCAAAGGGCTTCAGGATTCCAAGAAGCTGAAACCCCTTTCAAGAGAGATAGTATGCAGGTGCGTTCGCGAGACCGCTTTGGGGATCGGCGTCGGAATAATCAGCGAGAAGGTTATCGACGAGATCAACATTCACAATGCCACCCTTCTTGCGATGAGGCGCGCGGTTGAGCGCCTAAGCATTATTCCGGACCATGTTATTGTCGACGGCCGTCAGGCGATTGCCGGAATTGAAATTCCCCAGACCCCGCTCAGATGCGGCGACGCCCGGTCCGCCTCCGTAGCGGCCGCTTCGGTAATTGCCAAGGTTGTGAGGGACAGCATAATGATGGACTTTGATTCAATTTACCCCGGGTTTGGGCTCCGCAGGCATAAGGGATACGGCACCGAAGAACACTTCAATGTGATCAGAAAAAAGGGTCTCCTCCCCATACACAGAAAGAGCTTCTATCCCGCATCCTCACTGGCATAAAAATTGCTCTAATACCTGCCTGTAGGTATTCCACGGTCCGGAAGTGTAGCGAAACGGCTGCAGGCGTCCGGAAATCCGACAGCAGGAGGCAAGTAATGGGCAAATTCAGCAAAAGCTTCGGGAATCTGGGTGAGGATATTGCGGCTGGTCATTTAAAAGAACAGGGCTATAAAGTCCTCGATCGGAATTTCAGGTCAAGCCAGGGAGAGATCGACATAGTCGCCGAGGAAACAGATATTCTTGTCTTTGTCGAGGTAAAGAACTATTCCTTCAGGAGCTTCGGAATGCCTCTGGGGGCCGTCAGAAAGAGCAAAAGAGAGAACATGATCCACGCGGCGAGGACTTATCTCCACAAGAAGAACATAAAAAACAGGTTCTGCAGGTTTGATGTCCTCTCCATTTACTGGGAATCGTCCGGGAACAGGAAGATCGAGCTCATAAAGGACGCGTTCAGGCTATGCTAGTCAAGATAAAAAGCTGCGCCCTTCAGGGGCTCGACGCCTGCCTGGTTGATGTCGAGGTCAATTCCTCAAGGGGGCTTCCCGGGCAGACAATAGTGGGGCTTCCCGATGCGGCGGTCAAGGAGAGCAGGGACAGGGTCAAGTCGGCAATAATTAATTCTGGCTTTGAGTATCCGGGTTTGTACTTCACCATAAATCTTGCTCCGGCAGACACCAGGAAAGTCGGCCCGATGTACGACCTTCCGATCGCGGCGGGAATGCTCGCTTCCTCCGGAAAGATCAAGGCCGGGAAGATCCGGGACTGCGTGATCCTAGGCGAGCTTTCGCTTGACGGAGGAGTGAGGCAGGTCCAGGGCGTCCTTCCGATGTGCATTGCGATGAGGGAGAAAGGGATCAGCACTGTAATGGTCCCGGAGGCAAACGCCAACGAGGCTGCACTTGTTGAATCGCTTTCGGTCATACCCGTGAACGGACTTTCTCAGGCGGTCAAATTTCTGAACGGCGAAACTGACATTAAACCCTTCAAGGTGGACATCAATTCTCTCTTTAATGACCGCGGCGAACATGATCTGGATTTCTCGGACGTCAAGGCGCAGAACCACGTCAAGAGAGCCCTGGAGATCGCTGCCGCCGGAAGCCACAACATCCTGATGGTGGGCCCTCCCGGATCGGGGAAGACCATGCTGGCGAGACGAATCCCGTCGATCCTTCCTCCTCTCTCGATAGAAGAGGCGCTTGAAGTCACCAAGCTCTACAGCGTTGTCGGACAGCTTGGCTCAAGGTCCACGCTGATAACGCGGAGGCCGTTCCGCTCTCCGCATCACACCACATCCGACATCGGGATAGTGGGCGGCGGGAGGATCCCGAGGCCCGGTGAGATCAGCCTTTCCCACATGGGGGTTTTGTTCCTCGATGAGTTCCCCGAGTTCGAGCGGCAGGTCCTCGAAGTGCTGCGCCAGCCTTTGGAGGACGGCGAGGTCACGATATCAAGGGCTTTTTCATCAGCTACGTATCCCGCGAAGTTCATGCTTGTCGCGGCCATGAACCCGTGTCCGTGCGGCAACTTCATGGATCCCGTTAAGGAGTGCACGTGCACTCCTGGGAAAATTCAAAATTACTGGTCCAGGTTATCAAGCCCGCTTCTCGACCGGATAGACCTTCACGTTGAGGTTCCGAGGCTGAAGCAGGAAGAGCTCTCTAATTTCAAGCCGGGGGAGAAGTCGGAGATAATAAGGGAAAGGATCACGAAAGCGCGGGCTGTTCAGCTCAATAGGTTCAAGGGTTCCGGCATCCATTCAAATGCCGGAATGACGACGAAATATCTGAAAAAATTCTGCAGGCCAGATCATGAGGCGGAGAAACTTCTCAAAACCGCGGTTTTCCAGCTGAAGCTTTCGGCCAGGTCGTACGACAGGATTTTGAAGGTCTCGAGGACGATCGCGGACCTGGAAGGGGATGAGGTTATTCAGGCGAGACACATTGCGGAGGCGGTGCAGTACAGGGGGATGGATAGGGAGGCGATTTATAGGCGCTAGGCTCTAGGCGTTAGGCTCTAGTGAGGGAGGGAAGATGGACAAAATTAAAAACTACGAGGATTTATTGGTGTGGCAAAAGGCGCATCTTTTAACAAAACAAATATACAAAATTACAAGGAAATTTCCCAAAGCTGAGTTTTTTGCTCTGACGTCGCAGCTTCGCAGAGCCGCATACTCTGTTCCTTCGAATATTTTCGAAGGATTTGCGAGGCATTCGCGCAAGGAATACTTAAGGTTTTTGTTTATTTCGCGGGGATCGTTGTCTGAAACAGACTATTTTTTAAGATTAAGCTTTGAATTAGGCTATTTGAGCCGGGAAGACTTTGATTCGTTAAAGAAGATATCTACAGATACATTTAGACTTTTAAACGGCTTAATAACCGCACTAAAGCCTAGCGCCTAGTGCCTAACGCCTAGTGCCTAACGCCTAGAGCCTAGCGCCTAGAGCCTAACACCTAGGGCCTAACCCCTAACGCCTTTCCCTTTATAATTAATGGCGATTAACAGTCAGCGGGCGAGCGTCGAGTTTTGGTCTTTGCTGTGCTATAATCCCCGCATGGAGATCGTCCCTGACAGGAGAAAAAAGTACCTTTTTGCGACGGCGTTCGTTCTGGGAGCGGCCCTGGGGCTTGTGTTCTCGCACTTTTCATACGTGGCGAGGGCCGGCTACGATCCTCTCTCAAGCGGCTTTCCAAGCGTTGCCCGCTTCGGGGATTACGGAAGCTGGATGCTGGCGTTCTTCTTCTGGCCGGCGCTTCTGTGCTCAGTAGTTTATATCGCCAACATCTTCATGAAGAGAGACCTGAGCTATCTGAGGATATACGGGTGGATGATTTTCGCCCTGGCGATGATCCAGATGTTCATATACTTCACTGTCGGTTAGGTCCCAGGACCCTGTCGATGTCGTCAGTCGCCGCCCTGTCGATGTTGAATCCCTTTCCGAACCTCTTCCTGAACCATACCCCGAATTCTCTCTCCGCCATGTAGATCGACGGGATCAGGAAAAGCGTTATGAAGGACGCGAAAACAAGCCCCCACGTCAGGGCCAGCAGCAGCGGGAACAGCTCCTGCAGCCTTCCTCCGACAAAGCCGTAAAGGGAGGGAAGAAGCCCGGCGACCGTGGTCAGGGTCGTGAGGGTTATCGGCCTGAACCTGAGGACTGCCGCCCCTACCACGTGGTCGACGCAAAGCATCTCTCCGTTCCTGCATTCTTCAGCCTGCTTGGCGTTCAGGAACTTGAGCATCACCAGGGAGTTGTTAACGACCACTCCTCCGAGGCCCAGTATCCCGATGAGGCCCAGGAAGCTCAGCGTGGTGAAATGTATCGCGAACGCGAAGATAACTCCGATCAGGCCGAACGGTATCGCGAGCATTACTATCAGCGGCTCGGTGAACGAGTTGAAAAGAACGACCAGTATTATGTATATGGCGATCAGCGCGAGCACAAGGGCGCTGTAGAAATTGGCCATCGATTCGTTGGTGGTCTGCTCAAGGCCGCCGAACTCCATTCTCATGTCCGGATAACCCGCTATGAGGGGATTGAAGAACTCTTTGATACGTTCATTGAACTTCGGAGCGTTCAGCTTCTTTGAGTCCACTTCTCCCCTGATGCTGACCGACCTGTCGCCCTCCCTGTGCCAGATCGCGAGCGGCGAAGACTCCTCCTCAAACCATATGAAGCTTCCCAGCTTTATCAGCTTGCCCAGCCTGTTCGGGATGGTCAGGTTCCTGAGATAGGCGGCGGACTTCTTCTGATTCTCCGACACCATTACCCTGAAATCAATTTCCTCGCCTGACTTCCTGATCGAGGTCACAACATCGCCGTCAATCGCGGCCCTGACGGTGGAGGCAACGTCTATCGCGGTGATCCCAAGCTCCGCCATCAGGCTGTGATTGAGCTTGATGTTGACTTCCTCCAGAGCCTTCTCGTCCGTCCTCGCGATGTCGTACACGCCCTCCTTGGTAGCGAGCATGTTGTAAAGAATGTCGGCCATCTTCTGCCTCGCGTCATCATCGTTGCTGATGAAGGTTATGTCTATGGGTTTTCCAAGCGGAGGACCTCCCGGACTTGTTATGACGTCAAGGCTCTCGAAAAAGCCTTCTGGAAGCTCGGCAATTTTTACGTCCATCTTGTCCTTGAGCTCGAATACGGAAACGTCCCTCTTTTCGCTCGGGGTCAGGTTCACGATTACTCTGGCCCAGTGGCTCTGAGTTATCTTGGCTACCGACTCCCAGAGGTCCGTGCCTCTTTCGCCGACCGTTGTTACGTAGCTGGCGAGAACTTCCGGCGTGATCGTATCCTCAATTATGTCCTCGAGTATCCCGACGCGCCTCTCCGTCTCCTCGATAGGAGTCCCCTTCGGGGTTTCAAGCTTCAGCATAATAATGTCGTCGTCCGTTGAGGGGAAGAGCTCAAAGCCCAGGAGCGGAAGCCCCACGCCGACCGAAAAGATGAAAATCAGAACAAAGGTCCCTATGACGGCGTACTTTCTCTTGAGCACCTTAAGCAGGTATTTTTTGTAAAGGTTCTCGAGGACCTGAATTATTTTCGGCTTTTCTTTCGCCTTCAGTTTTGTGTGCGCCAGGTGGGAAGGGAGTATGAAGACCGATTCAAAAAGCGACGCGGTCAAGATCACGATTACGACAATCGGTATCGCCCTCAGCCACTCTCCGAATATCCCGCCCATCAAAAGGATAGGGAAGAAGGCGGCTATGGTGGTTGTCACCGTGGCGAGCACCGGCCAGAAGATCTCGGACACTCCGTTGATCGACGCCTCAAGGGGGCTCATTCCTCTCTCCCTGTAGGAATAGATGTGCTCGGCCACGACTATCGCGTCGTCCACCAGCATTCCCAGCACGATCACTATGGCAAGCAGGGAAATGCTTGTCACCGATATGTCGTATATCGGCATGAAGAAGAAGGTCACGAAAAGCGAGAACGGGATTCCGAGAGCCGTCCAGAAGGCGACTCTCATGTCGAGGAACAGCATCAGGCAGAGTATCACCAGAACGAAGCCGATGAGAGCGTTGTTAATTACGACCTCCAGCATCGACTTCACGTAAATTGAGAAGTCGCGCACAACCTGGGACTCAACTCCCACGGGGAGGTCCTTGTTGAATTCCTTGAGGAGCAATCTGACGCTGTTCGCCACCGTCACCGCGTCGGCGTCAGCCTTCTTGTTCACGACTATGTTGATGCTGGGCTTTCCGTTGGCCTTGATGATCCTGTCCACTTTTTCGAAGGAATCCCTGATCCTTGCTATGTCGGAAACCAGTATTCTCTTTCCCGAGAAGACCGACCGGACAATGACGTTTTTCACGTCCATCGGCTCCTCGAACTGGGAGAGGGTGATTATTTTCTGTTTTGACGAAAGCGACTGTATGTTTCCCCCGCTGAGCCTGACGTTTGTCGCCTTTATCGCTCCCATTACCTCGGAGAGGGAAATGTAATTGGCGGAGGCCTTGTTCAGGTCCACCTCAACGTGGACCTCCCTCTTTCTGTAGCCCACCTTCTCGGTGCCGCCGACCCCGGGGAGAAGCTTAATTTTTTTGTTAAGGGTCTCCGCGTGCTCCCTGAGCTCGAGCTCGGGCACGGCCCCGCTTATCGCGATCTCGAACACGGGGAAGATATCGCTCTTGAGTTCGGTAATGACCGGCCTGTCCTTTACCTCCTTTGGAAGGTTCGACACCCGGTCCACGGCCTTCACTATTTCGTCCTTGACCTCATCGATGTCATCCGCGTTCGGGTCAATCTCGACGAAGACGTTAGAATAATTCTCGGTAGAGTAGGAGTTCATCTCCTTTATGCCGGCGACGTTCTGCACCTGCTCCTCAATGGGGATCGTGACGTTTATTTCAACATCCTTGGCCGCAGCGCCCGGATACACGGTGGTAATGAACATCATCTTGAAGTCAACGTTAGGAAGCGCGTTCCTCTTGAGGTTAATGAAGGAAAGAGTGCCCATCACAAGCACCAGTATCAACAGCAGGTTGACCAGCTTGGGATGCTCTATAAAGTATTTAAAGACGGTTCTCAATTCAAATTCCTTCTGTGCTGATTACGTCGGAGTAATCCAGGGCGTACTGGTCGGTGAAGAGTTTTATTTGATTGATGACCGATTCTCTTGCGAAAAGCGTTCCGTTTTTCCGGTTCTCGGCCTCAAGCAGGTCGTCCTCTGCCTGGAGAACAAAGAAGATCGTGTTCCTTCCCTGATCGTACTTCTCCTTCTCCAGCCTCAGGCGCTCCTCGGCCAGTTCCAGGTCGTGTTCGTTGAGCTTGAGCATGGTGTCCAGGTACTTGAGATTGATGTACAGGCCCTCCAGGCCTATTTGCGACTGAAGCATGATGTCTTTTCTTTCGTCCATGGCCTTTTCATACTCTTCCCTGGCCCTGTCCCTTTCCGCGTCAGCCGCGTCGTTGAAAAGAGGTCTGGAGGCGTTGAGGCTTACGGTGTAATCCCTGTAGGTCCCTATCTCCGTGTACGAGTCGTCCAGGTTGTCCGCGTAGGAATTGGGGTTTGCCTCCATGACCAGCGTGAGTTCCGGAAGCGTCTCGTTTTCCTTCATCTCGAAGTTGGTTTTCTGTATCCTTACCAGAAGATCTGCCGTGCTCTTAATGTTTGATTTCGCGTTGAGATAGGACATTGCGATCTCTTCGGGCGGTACGGTTCCGTTGCTTTCAAACTCATCCGGAACAAGCTCTTCAGTATTGTCCTCCCTGCCGATCACCCTCTTCACTCTTTTAGACTGGGTCTCGCAGTCCATTTTCGCCTGCTCAAGCATCAGCTTGTAGCCCTGGAACTTCTGCCTTATCTGAATGAGGTCAAGCTCCTCTGACAGGCCCAGCTTCCTCTGCCTCTCCACAAGGTACAGCTGGCTCTCCACTCTCTTGAGCTTGTTCCTGTACAGCTCCACGTTGGTGTGGCAGAGCTGCCATCTCCTGTATTCGTCGGTAAGGTAGGCGATGAAATCCTCCCAGTCCTCGGTGAGCTTTATCTCCGCCAGCTCCCTTGAACGGCTTGAAATCTCCAGGCTTTTCTTCGTGATAAGCCCGAACGCGTCTTTCATAAGCGGCTGGACTATCGATAGGGTGATATTTGAAGTGTACGCTTCGTCCGGGAATGACGGGAAGCCCGGGATGGCCGCCGTCTCGGACCTGGTTTTTAATGTGCCCTGTTCCAGCTTTACGGAGGTCCCGGTCTCCGGGAACAGCTTCTCCAGGCCCACCGAATATCCGACCGTGTTCTGGTATGAAGTGAAATATGAAAGAGGGGAGGGGTAGCTTTCCGTCCACAGCGCGGAAGCTATGAGGTTCAGGTCTCCTATGGACTGGGCGCTCCTGTCCGAGTAGAGCGCTATCAGGTACTCCTCAGCCGTTATGCGGTACCTGGGATTGTTTTCGATCGCCGTACCGATGAAGTCGTCCAGTGTTATTTCTTGCTCTGCCGGGCACATCGGCGCGGCGAGCGCCAGGATCAGCGCGGCCTGTATTGCGATTCTCCGGATCATCATAATCCGGGTATTATATACCATATGATATGTTTCATCAACGACCGCTTCGTGTTGCTTTTGGCATATCCATATAATATAATTTTCTGTCTGGAGGTTTTTATGCCGACAGCAATGGATGCCATTTCCGGCGTGAGGGAAGAAAACAGAAATTTTGTTGGAACCATAGCTTTCAGGAGCGAGTCTCTCAAGCTTCCTGACGGGAGCAAGATGGCTTTGGGAATAGATGACGGCAGGTGGGTGCTGATCCATGAGACTCCGCTCGACAAGAACATAATATGCTACGAGTACAACTCGCACGACATGAAGCTTCTCGTCGACAAACGCCACGGGACCGGCGAGGAGCTTTCGCGGATGAACAAGCTTGTCTCGTATTTTCTGGAGAACGTTGACAGCGAGGACCTTGTCACCATTTTTCCGCCGAAGGCAGTGAAGTAGGAGGCGCTAAATTGAGACCAGAGGGAGTGGGACCTTCGGGAATTCACCCGATACCGGGCGAAGAGTCTCTCAAGCAGGCCAGGCTGTCGCACATCAAGACGCGGGCCGGCAGGGCGGCCTACCTTGTTCTGCACGGCAGCGATTCCGCTCCGGAAAGGGTCTTAAGCGGCATATCAAAGGCGGAGGGCGCCTTAAAATGGATCTCTCGCGTGCTGAAGGAGAGGTCCTCGGAATAGATGGAAAGACTTTTAAAAAGCAGGTACAGGATTGGTGACAAGATCGGCGAAAGTCCTTTCTGCGTCACGTATCGCGGATCATATCTGGACAGGAACGACCCCCTTATAATCAAGATCTACAAGAGAAGCGTCCTCAGCAGCTCCATAATAAAAAGCGTCAAGAAAAAGGTGCGCGCGCTGTGCTCGCTGAGCCATCAGAACATCGCCAAAGTGATCGACGGGGACTACGGGTGGCAGGGATTCTATTTTGTGAGGAGTTTCGTGAGCGGAAGGACCCTCTCCGACATGGTCGCCTCCGAAGGCAAGCTGAGCGTTGAGACGGCGGAAAGGATAATAACCGGCGTGTGCGAGGCCCTGTCGGCGGCTCACTCCAAAGGCATACTGCACGGAGCGCTCAACCCGGACAACGTTTTTATCGATGACAGCAACGCTCCCGTCCTGACCGACTTCATAATCGTCGGCGAGATGAGGGCGGCCGTTAAGGAGAGATCGGAGATGATGTTCTCCGCCTCCTCATTTCTCTCGCCCGAGGAAATCGGCGGTAGGGTCGCCGGCTTCTCTTCGGATATCTACGCGGCCGGGCTGCTGCTTTACTACATGCTCGCCGGCCAGAACCCGCTTAACGGCCCGACCGGACTCGAGACGTCGCTTAAGATCCTCAAGGAGACCCCCGTAGAGCTCAGGCGCACAAGAGGGGACGTCCCTGACTACCTTGAGAGCATAGCATTCAAAGCCATGGAAAAGGACCCCCTGATGAGGTTCAGGAGCGTCTCCGACATGCTTTCCAGCATCAAGTCCAGGGCGCTCAAGGCTGACAGGCTGCTGGGCGACGAGCCCTGCGCGATAAACCTTGAGGGGATCATTGACACGGCCGGGACCGGCGAATCCGAGGCGAAGATCGAGCAGGAGGAGCAGCGCCCCAATTTTCTGCTTGCTGCCGTGGTGATATTCATAGCGGCCGCCGTCGGAATAGGCTACGCGGTGTTCACAGCTCTCGCAGGGAGGTAATAAAAGGAATGAATCTGCTTGTCTTTTACCTGCTTTTCATAATGGTGGCACTGTTGGTTGTCGGCTATCTTATAACCAAGCTGGACGTTCCTCATCCGCAGCTCGTCATGGTGGCGCTTGCTTTTCTGATCGTTTCTCCCATAGTCATCAGCTACGTGTACACAACGTACATTGCCCCCGTGCCGGAAGTCGACGTGCCCAACGTCAGGTTCCTGTCCGTCGAAGAGGCCAGGAAAAAGCTGAAAAATGAAGGCTTGAAGGGAAGGATATCCGAGAAAGCGTATGAGAGGACGGTGCCCGAAGGCAAGGTGATTTCGCAAAGACCCGAAGCCGGCAGGCGGGTGAAGCTGGGGAGAGTGGTCAACCTCAAGGTGAGCATAGGCGAGCGGATGGTTCTGGTGCCGAATCTCGTGGGCAGGCCCCTGACCCAGATTGAAGTGGTGCTGTCTGAAGCGGGATTGAAGATAGGCGAGAGAAAGATCGAGCTGAGCGAGCAGTATCAGAGCGGCATAGTGATAGGCCAGGAGCCTCTCCCCGAGGAGGAGGTTTCGGTGGGAAGTGAGGTTGACGTTCTGATAGCGGAGAATCCCAACTTCGGGATAGTCAAGGTGCCCGATCTCGTTTCAAGGACCGTTGAGGACGCGAGGGAAACCCTGAATCAGCTCAAGTTGAACGCAGTTGTCTTCTTTCACGAGACCGTACAGTTCGATCCGGGAATGGTCATAAGCCAGGACCCGATCGGCGGCGAGGAATTGAGAATGGGCGACGTTGTGAAACTCTACATAAGCAAAAAACCAGAGATAAAGTCTGAATCCCCCACCGTAGAGACGGGCATACCTGACGGCTATTAACTTCCGGAGCGCTTATGAATATTGGATCCGCAGATGAAAGATTTATGGACGAGGCTCTCGAGCTTGCCGAGGGGGCGGCCGGGCTGACATCGCCCGATCCTATGGTCGGTGCTGTTATAGTGAAGAAGGGGAAAATCATCAGCCGCGGCTATCATGCCCAGGTGGGCACCCCTCACGCGGAATCATACGCTCTAATGAAGGCGGGGCGCAGATCACGCGGCGCCACGATGTACGTTAACCTGGAGCCATGCTGCCACTGGGGCAATAATCCTCCCTGTGTTGACCTGATAATCCGCGCCGGCATCAAGCGCGTTGTCGCCGCGATGAAGGACCCGAACCCCCTTGTTTCCGGCAAGGGCTTCCGCCAGCTGCGCTCCGCGGGGGTAAAAGTCAGGGTGGGCGTTCTAAAGGACAGGGCCAAGAAGCTGAACGAAGCCTTTGTTAAGCACATAACCAGAGGAGTGCCGTTCGTGACGATGAAGGCGGCTATGAGCCTGGACGGAAAGATATGCACCTCCGGCGGAGAGAGCAGATGGATATCATCAAAAGAATCGAGAAAGCTGGTTCACAAGATGCGCGGCAGGGTTGATGCCGTCATGGTGGGGATAGGGACCGTTCTGAAGGACGATCCTTCTCTCACAACAAGGATGATCAAGGGCGCAAGGAAAGACCCCCTGAAGATCATCATTGACCGAAATGCGCGCGTACCGCTCTCCTCAAAAGCGGTCAGGCACAGCCCGGAAAGAACCCTTGTTGTGGTATCCCGGGGCGCGGCAGGCGACAGGATAAAGAAGCTCGGCAAAATGGGTGTCAGGATATTCAAGGCTCCCTCAAGGAAAGACGCTGTTGACCTGCTGGCAGTCATGAAATTCCTGGGTGATGAGGGCGTTCAGAGCGTGATGATTGAAGGCGGCGGCGGGCTCGCGGCGGGGGCGATAAATTCCGGGATAGTTGACAGGGTGATGTTCTTCATCGCCCCCAAAATCATCGGGGGCAGGGAAGCGCTCACTCCGGTGGAGGGAGCGGGAGTGAAGCGCCTTGCCGATTCGGTAAAGCTCAGGGACCTTGCCTGCCGGAAGGTCGGGGAAGATTTTCTCATAGAAGGCCGCTTATCATAGCTTGACCGCTTTGGCTTTGTGGAATATAATGTGGCCTCAATTTTGTGTTTCCCGGCTTTAAAAATAGAAAGAGAGTTAGCCAGTGGCACGGTACTACCTGGGGCTTGCCGATTTTAAAAGAATTATTGAGAAACTCCTCGAGCGATCCGATGTATATGCCCCCCTGCCTCACGGCGAGCGCACCTACTTTGAAAAAGTGTCTCCTGAGAACATAGAAAGCATCGTTTACGATTCCCCAAGGCCGGTCGACCCTCCGAAATCAGCTCTTTTTCCCGCCAGGGAACTTGTCGCCAGGTATTTCGGCGGCGGAGAACCCTCAAGGAGGCCACTTACCGTCATCGGAGTAAAAGGCTGCGACGCGGCGGCTCTTGCCGCGTATGACAGGGTTATGCTCGAAGGCGATTTTCAGGAGTCTTCTTACGCGGAGATGAGAAAGAGCTCTCTCATAATCGGATCCGACTGCGCCAGATCGCTTCCGGTCTGCTTTTGCACGCTGGTCGGGCTCAAGCCATATCCCGAGTCGGGCGTTGACCTGAACCTGTCCACCGTCGAGGGCGGCTTCATAGTTGAGGTGATCTCAGACAGCGGAAAGAGGTTCTTCGATGAGTTCTCTTTCTTCTTCAGGGACGGAACCACGGAGGAGCTTGCCGAGATGGAAAACGTCAGGGAGCGGGTTGAGGCCTCCGTGGCTTCGGCGAACTCGGATTTCAAGTTCAGGCTTCCTATCCATGAAATCGTCAAGGGCACGCTGGGTTCCAGGCAGTGGAGGGAGATAACCAGGTTCTGCACTGAGTGCGGCGCCTGCAATATCAGCTGCCCGACGTGCACCTGCTTCACCCTGAAGGATGACGCCGTAAACGGCGAATTTGAGAGGACCCGCCTCTGGGATGCATGCCTGAAGGGAGGATATGCCAGGGTCGCCGGAGGCGCCAACTCGAGGCCGCTGCTCCATCAAAGGTATAACAACAGGATTCAATGCAAGTTTGATTATTCGTTTGAGAGACTGGGAAACTACACGTGCACGGGCTGCGGCAGGTGCATAGAGGCCTGTCCCGCCAAGATAGACATGAGGGAGGCGCTTTGCGAGCTTGAGAGGGGCATGGCCCCCTCAGCCAGGCTGAAGTGAGTTATGAACGTATACAAGCCCATTAAAGCTGAAATTGAAAAGGTCATCGAAGAGACTTCCATGATTAAGACCTTTGTGCTGAGGCCGGAGAGCCCCATTCCGTTCAAGGCAGGGCAGTTCATGCAGCTGACCGTGCCGGGGTTCGGAGAAGCTCCCTTCACGCCGTCTTCGTCCCCGTTCGCTGAGGAAACCGTGGAATTCACCATAATGAAGGCCGGCAAGGCCACGGGGCAGCTGCACCGGATGAAGAAGGGGGAATCGGTCGGACTTCGCGGACCCTTCGGCGTTCCGTATCCTCTGGAGAAGTACAAGGGCAGGGAGCTTTTTGTCGTAGGAGGCGGGGTCGGGCTCGCCCCTCTAAGAGCGCTTTTGCTGGCTCTCTTCCACGAGATAGACGACTACAAAAAAATATCGATCAAGTACGGCGCGCGCACCCCGTCGGACATAGTGTACAAGGACCAGGTCAGACAGTGGGGGCTCAAGAAGAATACCGGCATCGAGCTGACGGTCGACGTCGGCGATCCTTCATGGAAGGGCAGGGTCGGGCTCATCACCACAATACTCGGAAAGCCGGATGTGCATGTCGGCGACGCGGTCGCCATAGTGTGCGGGCCTCCAATAATGATGAAATTCTCCACAAAGAAGCTGCTGGACGTCGGCTTCTCCGGAGACAGGATATATCTCTCGATGGAAAAGAACATGAGCTGCGGCATAGGCAAGTGCTTTCACTGCAATCTTGGAAAATATCTTGTGTGCAAGGACGGCCCGGTCTTCACGTGGGACATGGTCAAGGATATAGAGGACCCTTTCTGATATGCTGAGAGACAAAAAAACTAGATGCATGTTCTGCTCCCTGGGATGCGGTCTTGTTATCAGCTCCGAAGGGAAGCGTCCGGTCGAGCTCAGGCACAGCGGCCCGCTTTGCCCCAGGGGCAACTACATGCTGGAGCTTCTGAAAAGCCCTTCAAGGCTTAATACCTGCAGGATCAAGCACAACAGGATGCTTCTTGCTTCGGACCATGACAGGACGCTGTCTTTCCTGGCCGATAAATTGTTGTCCGTGAAAAAGTCGCACGGAGCCTCATCGATAGGCGTTGTGCTGAGCGCGGACCGGACCAGCGAGGAGCTTGTCCTGGCTTATAACGCGTTCAAGGGAGCGCTGGGCACTTCAAACATAGACGTCGCGCTTCCGCTTGAGGACATCGGGTCCCTGAAAGGCAATGACAGGGCGGCCTCGTTCAAACTGAAGGATCTCAGCGTCGACGACCTGGACGATGCCGACGCGCTTCTTATAGTGGGGGACGTCCTCACCAGATCAGCCGTGCTGTCGAGGAAGATCAACCACATCAAGTACAAAAGCAGGAGTTCCAGGATAATCGTTGTGGACCCCGAGAAGTCCCACACGTCTTGGTTTGCCACAAACCACCTTCGCCCGGTGCCCGGCACGGAAGCTTTGCTTCTGGCCGGAATGATACACGCGGCGTCTCTCGGGAAGGGACGGGCTTCCAGGTTCAGAAAGTATTTCAGCAAAATCGATCTTAAGGAGGTCTCAAAAAGGACCGGGGTCTTGGAAAGCGAGATTTCCTCCGCGGCGGGCGGCCTGGCTTCGGCCAAGAGGGCCGCGGCCATCATTGTCTCCGGTTTCGGCGGAGATCTCGTAATGGAGCTTTCAAAGGTGCTTGCGGCCTGCTCTGGGCAGCGAAGCGGGGTCATTCCCTTCTATTCGGCGGGGAATTCTGAGGGTGCTTTCAGGATAATGACGGGTTTGAGAGGCGGGAAGGGCCTGAGTTTTTCCGAGATGATACAGGCGGCCCTTAAGAACAAGCTGAAGGCTCTTGTTCTTTTCGGCGTGGATCCTCTCAGGCACGCTCCGGTAGCCGAGATCGCGGACGCGCTTTCCAACCTGCAGCTTCTGGCCGTCGCGGACGTATACAGGAGCCCGGTCATGGATTATGCCGACGTGGTGCTGCCTCTGGCCAGCCACCTCGAGGTGGGCGGAAGCGCTCTTTTCTCAGGAGGAAGGGAGGCGACGTTTGACGCCGTTGTTCCTCCGGCCGGATCGCTTTCGGTCTCCGAAATATCGTCAAAAATACATTCGGCAATCAAGCCAAAGGGGAAAATTGCCTGCGACCCGAAAAAGGCGCTTCGCCTGAAAAGAAAAAGGGGCAAGCTCCTGTTGAATCGGCTGTACGGAGAGCTGGCTGAACTGAAGCCCGTGAAGGAGGACAAAAAATATCCCTTCCTGCTGTATCTGAAGGACGACATAGCGCATTCTGGCGACGGATCCGTGACGAGGATGCATTTCTGGGCTTCAAGGGAGTGTCCGGCGCCTTATGCCGAGGTGAGTGAGGAGGACGGCGAAAAGCTGGGTTTGTCTTCCGGCGACAGGATCCTGCTAAGGACTCCTAAGGGCGAACTCGTGATAACCGTCAAGGTCTCCGCCGCTGCTTTGCCTGGAACCATAGGGCTTCCCCATCATTTCCAGGAAGTGAGAGAGCTCGCGGGCATTGAGTTCGACGATGATCTGCGGTCATTTAGAGCGCAGCGCCAGAGAGGCGCTGTGGAGAAGATAGGGTAGTAATGAGCGATAAGAGGGTTTATTTTAATCCGGATCTGTGCTGCGGCTGCAAGAGCTGCGCCGCCGCGTGCAGCTATGCCTTTCTCGATCATTCAAGGCTGAGCCACAGCAAGCTCAATGATAAGGCTGAGCTCCCGATGCACTGCATGCACTGCGAATCGGCGGCGTGCGTTGAGGCCTGTCCGACAAACGCGTTGAGGAAGGACGATGACGGAGTGGTCAGGAGGAGCGCGTTCCTCTGCGTCGGCTGCAACTCCTGCGTGAGCGCCTGTCCGTTCGGTGTTCTGCCGTCGGACCTGAAGCAGCATGTGCCCGCCAAGTGCGACCTGTGCAGCGACAGGATAGCGGAAGATGAAGTTCCGAGATGCGTGGCGACCTGCACGTCCGGCGCCCTGTCTTTCAGGGACGTTGAGGAAACCGCCAAGGACGAGGGCCAGAACTGGATAAGCGCTAGGATGATCTCTAACGCGCCCTTCAGGAGGAGGTAAGGACAAGTTTTTCTGATGATCGCGCTTAAGGTAATTTACAATTTCATAGTGTTCCCGGGGCTGCTTTTCTCTTCGGTGCTGGGGCTTGTCACCACCTGGCTTGACAGGAAGATCGGAGCCAGAGTTCAGTGGAGAGTCGGGCCTCCGTGGTATCAGCCCTTTGCCGATTTTATCAAGCTTCTCGGAAAGCAGATCATGTTTCCCGAAGGCGCCTACATTCCCATGTTCATACTTTCCCCGATGATCGGCCTGGCCGGCGCGCTCCTGGTCTCCACGATGCTTTGGGTGACGAACCTGGGCGGAGGAGCCGCGTTTATCGGAGACCTGATCGTGGCAGTTTATCTTCTTGCCATCCCTTCGGTTGCCGTAATTCTCGGGGGCTTCGCTTCCGCGAATCCTCTGGCCGCGACCGGTTCCAGCCGGGAAATGAAGCTGATCCTGGCTTATGAGCTTCCCTTTGTCATAGCCGTTTTCACAGTCGTGGCCAAGGCAGGCTCTCTTGTTCTGTGGGATATAATCAAGTACCAGCAGGTTCACGGGATGCTGATCTCCCAGCCGTCATGCGTTGCCGCCGCTCTCGTCGCGCTCCTGGTATCACAGGCAAAGCTGGCGCTGGTTCCCTTTGACATGCCGGAGGCCGAGCAGGAGCTGGCAGGAGGATCGGTTATCGAGTATTCGGGAGCCCTGCTTGCCCTTTTCAAGCTGACCAAGGCCATCATGTTTTCGGTGCTTCCGGTGTTTCTCATCACCCTGTTTTTCGGAGGCATCGATCTCTCAACGACTTCCGGCGCGGGTTATTTTGCGCTAAAATACATTCTCATAGTTCTTTTGATGACGGTGATCAGAAATACCAATCCGCGCCTGCGCATAGACCAGGCGGTAAGGGTTTTCTGGGGGCCTGTAACGGCGTTGGCCGTCCTGGGTTTTGTTCTGGCGATGTTCGGAGTGTAAAAGATGAATATTTTTAAATGGGGTTTAAAGAAGTCTCCGTGGGTGTTTCACCTCGGGGCTTCCGCGTGCAACAACTGCGACATAGAAATAATCGACTGCCTGACGCCGAAGTTCGACGTAGAGCGGTTCGGCATCAAGCTGGTCGGATCCCCGAAGCACGCGGACGTGCTTCTTGTGACCGGGATCGTCAACAGGCATGCTCTTCCTAGGTTCAAGAGGGTTTACGAGCAGACGCCGGACCCAAAGCTTGTGGTAGCTATTGGGGTATGCCCCCTTTCGGGAGACATGTTCAGGGACAGCTACAATTACGTGATGCCCGTCGACAAGATAATTCCAGTTGACGTTTACGTTCCGGGCTGCCCGCCCAAGCCCGAGGCGATAATTTCGGGCATAATGAAGGCCCTTAACAAGGTAAAGTAAATGGCAAATGACATCACAGCAAAACTGAACGAGAAATTCGGAAAATCCGTCGAGGTCTTTGAGAAGACCGGGAAGAGAATATACGTTAACGTGCCCGACAAGGTCAAGGCTCTGGAGGTCGTTAAATTCCTTTTTCTGGACGAGAATCTGAGATTCTCCATAGCTTCGGGCGTGGATACCCGCGAGGGCATAGAGATACTGTATCACATGGCTGATGACGCTCTGGGTAGAATGATCACCGTGAGGACTCTTGCGGAGAAGCCGCGGCCCGAGATGCCGACGGCCACCGCCTTCATGGACGGAGCCCTCTGGATAGAGCGCGAGATGCACGAGCTTCTCGGGGTTAACTTTCCCGGCCACCCCAACCTGAAGAAGCTGCTCCTTCCGGACGACTGGCCGGACGGGGTCTATCCTCTGAGAAAGGGAGAATAGTAAATGTCCCGAGAGTCGGTAATTCCAATAGGCCCGTTTCATCCTCTTCAGGAGGAGCCCGAGTTCTTTACCCTTAAGGTTGAGGGAGAGAAGGTCGTGGATATAGAGGCAAGGATCGGGTACAACCACAGGGGAATAGAGAAGCTGGCCGAAAGCAAGACCTTCGACCAGATGGTCTTTCTCGTGGAGAGGATCTGCGGGATCTGCTCGACCTCGCACCCGTTCGCCAACGTCATGGCGTCAGAAGACATCTCCGGCATAGTTATTCCGGAGAGGGCGGAGTACATCAGGACTATAATTGCCGAGCTCGAAAGGATCCACAGTCACCTGCTCTGGGTGGGCCTGGCCGGGCATTTCATAGGATACGACACCGTTTTCATGTGGGCGTGGAGGCACAGGGAGCCGGTGCTTGAGATGTTCGAAAGGATATCCGGAAACAGGAATCACTACGCGATGTTCAAGGTGGGCGGCGTCAGAAGGGACATCAAGAAAGACGATGTTCCGGACCTGCTCAAGACCCTTGGCCAGCTGGATTCGTTCAACAGCATGATTACAAACGCGGTGCTCGATGATCCAGTCATTCACGCCAGGCTCAAGGGAGTGGGCGTTTTGAGCAAGAAGGACGCGATAAATCTTTCCGTCGTCGGTCCGACGGCCCGTCCCTCCGGCATAGATATAGATGTGAGGAGGGACCACCCGTACGCGGCCTATGACAAGGTTGACTGGAAGGTGATAGTCAGGGAGGAGGGGGACGTTTTCGCGAAAGCGGTAGTGCGCCTTCTCGAGATAGGGGAGTCGATCAAGATCATAAGACAATGCCTCAAAACCCTGCCGGGAGGAAACATTGATGTTGAAGTTCGGGACATAGGAAAAGGAGAGGGAATAGGCGTGCATGAGGCGCCGCGAGGAGAGGTCTTTCACTACGTGAGATCTAACGGCGGAAATTATCCGGAGAGGGTGAAAATCAGGGCGCCTTCATTCATGAACGTCGCCTCGTACAAGCACGCGATAATCGGGGAAAGCATATCCGACGCGGCTCTCATTCTTGCCGCGGTGGACCCGTGTTATTGCTGCACGGAGAGAATGGCCGCTGTGGATTGCGAGACCGGCTCAAACGTGATGACCGGCCAGGACCTGATCAGGCTCTCGCAGGAAAAGACGAAGAAATTGAGGAAGGCTCTGTGAGCGGAGAAATTCTCTTAATACCAATATTTGTTCCGATAGCTTTCGCGCTTTTTGTTTCTCTCTTTGAGAAAAGGGCCTGGGCGCTGGCGCTGACCGCCTCTTTGGCATCTCTTTTGGCTTCGCTCGGAGTATTCCTCTCCGGCGGGCTTGAATTCACGGCCGGCCTGGGCGAATGGGGCGTGAACTTCAACCTGATGAGCGATGACCTGAGCTCCATGATCCTGCTTGGCATAACCTTCTTTGCTTTCATAATTATTGTGTACTCGGCAAGGTTTGTTGACAGGATGAAGGGAGTCGCGTCGTATTATTCCAACGTCCTTTTCACCCTGGGAATCGCCTGCGGCGCGGCGCTTGCCAACGATCTTATCATGCTCCTGGTGTTCTGGGGCGCTTCGGGACTGACACTGTACAATTTGATAGGCCTTGGAGGACCCAGGGCAGCTGACGCCGCGAAAAAGACTTTCATCATTCTCGGAGGCACCGACGCTCTCATGATACTGGGAGCCGCCATTATCTGGATGCTCTCCGGAACCTTCGAGATGAGCCTGGTCTCGCTTCCGCTTAACGAGACCCTTCCGGCAATAGCCTTTGTTTCACTTTTGATAGGCGCCATGGCTAAGGCCGGAGCCATACCGTTCCACACCTGGATACCCGATTCTTCCGATGTGGCTCCGCTTCCCGTCATGGCATACCTGCCGGCCGCCCTCGACAAGCTTCTGGGAATATACCTTCTCGCGAGAATTTCCCTGAACATGTTCCTGGTGGTGCCGGGCTCTCCGGTTTCCACGGCGCTGATGACGCTTGGGTCCGTGACCATAGTAACCGCCGTCATGGCGGCTCTTGTTCAGCATAATATGAAGAAGCTGCTGTCGTTCCACGCCGTGAGCCAGGTCGGATACATGATACTGGGCATCGGAACGGGAATTCCGGTGGCGATAGCCGGCGGTCTCTTCCACATGCTGAACAACGCCATATACAAGTGCTGCCTCTTCCTTGGAGGCGGAGCCGTCGAGAAGAAAGTCGGGACCGCGGAGCTGGATAAGCTGGGAGGCCTCGCCGGCCTCATGCCGGTAACCTTCTTTTCAATGTTCGTGGCGGCCCTGTCCATATCTGGGATACCGCCCTTCAACGGGTTCGTTTCGAAGTGGATGATATACCAGGGAGTAATATCCCTCTCGGATGGCGGAGGCTGGCTCTGGATGCTTTTTCTCGCTTCGGCCATGTTCGGAAGCGCCCTGACACTGGCGAGCTTCATGAAGCTTCTTCACGCCACCTTCCTGGGGAAAGCCTCCAGACCGGTGAGCGGAGCCGGCGAGGCGCCGAGGTCTATGCTGTATCCCATGGTCGCGCTCGCCGCTCTTTGCCTTGTTTTCGGCGTGTTCGCGTTCCAGATACCTCTGAGATATCTCATTTTTCCCATAGTGCCGTTCACCTTCTTTGAAGGTTTCTGGTCGCCGGTAGCCGCAAGCCTGCTGCTGATCATAGGGCTTGCCGCCGGAGCGTTGATATACCTTGCGGGCAGGGCCATGGCCAAGGTCAGGACTGCTCCTGCGTTCATAGGAGGGGAGTCAATTCCGGATGACAGGCTCAAGGTAAGCGGCGTCAGGTTCTACGACACCATAAGGGACATCAGCATAATAGGGGATTTTTACGAGGAGTCGGAGAGGCGGGTATACGACATTTACGAACAGCTGAAGAAGGTGACCTTCTGGCTGTCCGACTTTTTCAAGTGGATGCACAGCGGCCTGCTGCACACTTACCTGGCTTGGTGTCTTCTGGGCCTGGTCATACTGCTGTTCGTGTTTTTCTGGGGGATATAAATGCTGGAAGTAATCTTACTGTTATCGTTCACGTTGATAGCAGCCGTTATCGCGGTTGAGATAAGGAGCCTTCTTTCCGCGGTGGTCGCGCTGGGAGTCGTGGGCTTCGCGCTCTGCGTTCTTTTCTTCGTTCTGCGCGCTCCCGACGTCGCGATAACCCAGCTCATAGTCGAGGTTCTCATACTGGTTATGCTGATCAGGGCTACGGGCGTCAAGCGCGATCTGACGGAATACGGCGGAGGCCTCAGGGAGTTCTTCGCCGTGGCTTCGGTGCTGTTCTTCATACTTGTCTTCGGTCTTTTCGCCGTCTGGGCCCTGCACCACATACCGACCTTCGGCGAACCGCTGATGACGGTTTCCGGAACTTACATAAAGCTGGGGCTGGCTAAACAGGTGGCGCCGAATGTCGTTACTGCCGTTCTGCTGAACTTCAGGGGATACGACACAATGGGCGAGGTGACCGTCCTCTTTGCGGCGGTAATGGGCGTTCTGGCGGTCCTCAGGGGCAGGGGAAGAAAAAAGAAGGATGAACGGAATGTCTAGCATAGTAAAAACCATAGTAAGGTTCGTGTCGGCCATGATAATGCTCTTCGGCGTGTATCTGATTTTGCACGGTGAAAAACTTCCGGGAGGAGGCTTCGGGGGCGGCGTGATACTGGCTTCCAGCTTTGTGCTGCTCACGCTTGCTTACGGAAAGAAGCTGGCTCTCGAAAAGGAGAGCCCCGCGACCTCCCAGTTCCTGGCCAGCATAGGCGCGCTCATATTCATGGGCGCGATATTCATTGTCTGGCCGGAGAGCGCCAGGCCTTACGTCGTGATGGTATCCGATCTGGCTATTGGAATGCTTGTGGGAGGAGCGCTCTTCCTTGCGTTCATGGTGCTTGCGTCTTACAGGATAAAAATCAGGGGGGGCAAATAGACATGGCCATGTGCGCGTACTTCATGTGCTTTCTGCTTCTTCTGATCGGGCTCTACTGTGTTGTGATCAAGAAAAACCTTATCAAGATAGTGATAGGGCTCGCGATAATAGAATATTCTATAAACCTTTTCATTGTCCTGATAGGGTACAGGTGGGGCGGCCACGCGCCGCTTCTTAGCGATGGGATGAAGGACTGGGTCTACGTTGACCCCCTCCCTCAGGCCCTGGTTCTCACGGCAATCGTGATAGGGCTTGCCACGCTCATGCTGATAATCGCTCTCTGCGTAAAGCTTTACGAGAAGTACGGTACGCTCGACATAACCGAGATAAGAAAGCTGAGAGGTTAATTGATGAACATCGCGCCGTTATTCATAGCAGTGCCGCTCTTTACGGCGTTCTTAACGCCGGTGCTCTCCAGGGTCAGGGAGGGAATTGCAGACGTGCTCTCGAACGCCGCGACTGCCACCCTTCTGGCGCTCTCGCTGGCCGCTCTTTACGGGGTGCACACCAAGGGAGTCATCATCTATACTTTCGGAGGATGGTCGCCTCCCTTCGGCATCAACCTGGTCGTTGACGGGCTGAGCGCCCTTCTTCTGGTGACCATATCCCTGATAAGCGTGATGATAACCATCTTCTCCACAAAGTACATGGACCGCTTCACTGACAAGCCGAAGTACTATACCCTTCTCATGCTGATGGTAGCCGGCATGTGCGGCGTTGTTCTGACGGGAGACATGTTCAACATGTATGTTTTTATAGAGATGGCGGCCGTGTCGTCCTACGCGCTGGTCGCGTTCGGATGCGAGAGCGACGAGCTTGAGGCTGCGTTCAAATATATGGTCCTCGGGTCGCTCGCGTCCGCCTTCATTCTCTTCGGCATAATAATTCTATACAGCTTCACCGGGTCTCTTAACATGGCGCAGATCTCCTCGATCATCGCGGAGAAAGGCGCGTCGCCCCCCGTTCAGCTTTGCTTCGCGCTCTTCCTGATGGGGTTCGGGCTGAAAGCGGCCCTGGTTCCGTTCCATGCCTGGCTTCCCGACGCTCACCCGTCGGCACCGGCTCCGATATCCGCCATGCTTTCCGGAGTTCTGATCAAGGCCATAGGCGTATACGCGCTTTCGAGGGTCGTGTTTAACGTGTTCGGCATGAACATGCTTTTCTCGGAAATCCTGATGATTCTGGGCACACTTTCCATGATCGTGGGGGTGCTGCTGGCAATAGGCCAGTGGGACTTCAAGAGGCTGCTTGCGTATCACAGCGTCAGCCAGATGGGCTACGTGGTCCTGGGGCTCGGCATCGGCACTCCGCTTAGCATTCTGGGAGGGCTCTTTCATCTTTTCAACCACGCCTCTTTCAAGTCGCTTCTCTTCCTGAACTCCGGAGCTGTGGAGTACGGCTCGGGGACCCGCGATCTGCACGAGATGGGCGGCCTCAAGGAGAAGATGCCGGTGACCTCGGCAACATCTCTGATAGCTTCCGCTTCCATAGCGGGAATTCCTCCCTTCAACGGATTCTGGTCGAAGCTGATAATTATCGTTGCCGCCGTCCAGGCCGGGCACATGGCCTACGCGCTGGTCGCCATAGTCGCCAGCATCCTTACGCTTGCTTCCTTCATGAAAGTGCAGAGGTACGGGTTCCACGGAAAGCTCAAGGAAGGGCTGGCCGCCGTCAAGGAGGCTCCGGCTGCCATGTGCCTGTCCATGATAGCGCTTGCCGCCATATGCACCGCGGCTGGTCTCGCGTTCCCGATCGTGCTCAGGTACCTGATAGACCCGGCGGTTTCGGTCCTTTTGAACGGGCTGGGATACTCCGGGCTGATACTGGGGGGTTAACTTGAAGAGAATACTGCTTTTCATACTGTCTTTTGCGATATGGTCGCTGCTGACCTGGGTCCCGGGAGGGACCGAGCTGATAATGGGAGCGGTTATTTCGCTTTTCATAACTGCGGTGTTCGGAGACATAGTGTACGTCGACTACGCGAATTTCTTCAAAATAAGGCACTTCTTTTATTTCCTTTATTACATACCCGTGTTCACGTTCGCCGTAATAAAGGCTAATATCGACGTCGCCTACAGGGTTCTTCACCCGAAGCTCCCGATATCTCCGGGCATCGTTAAGATAAAGACCGGATTGAAGAGAGAAGCGTCCCTTACCGTGCTCGCGAACTCGATCACTCTCACTCCGGGGACACTGACGGTTGACATAATTGACGGATATATGTACGTTCACTGTATTAATGTTAAGCACAAGGACGTGAAGGGCGCCACCGAGGACATCACTGGAAAGCTCGAGAAAATCATCAAGGGGGCCGTGGAATGATATCCGGAGTCGCGATATATTTCGGCATACCGCTTCTTATATGCTGTTTCTTATGCCTGTACAGGATATACAGGGGGCCGACCTCGGCCGACAGGATCGTTGCGATAGACATCCTGGGCATTCTCGTGGTCGGATTCTGCGTTTTTGCGACGGTGTTCCTCAAGCGCCGCTTCCTGATGGACATAGCTCTGTCCTGGGCGATTCTCGGCTTCATTAGCACGCTGGCTCTGGCGAAATACCTGGAGGGAAGGAACTTCGATGAATGAGACAATCGGCCTGATATTCATGGGAATAGGCATGTTCTTTAACCTGGTCGGGAGCCTGGGACTGGTGAGGCTTCCCGACGTCTACAACAGGCTTCAGGCCGCGACCAAATGCGTCACGCTGGGCACTTCATCGATTCTGTTCGGGGCCTTTCTCTTCTTTCCAGGGTCACAGGCCGGTTTGAAGTGCCTGCTCACGATAGTGTTCGTGCTGCTGACCTCGCCGACCGCCGCCCACGCCATAGCCCGCGGAGCTTACCGTTACGGCGTGCCTCTCTGGAAGGGCAGCGTGATAGACAAGTATAAGCCGGACCTTAAGAAGAGGAACAAATGAGATGAGGAAACCCAAGATAAGAGAACTCATTGAGGCAGTCAAGTCGCTTTTAAGCTGGCCCTACACGACCAAGTTTCCGCGCGTGGCCACGCCCGTTCCCGAGGGCTTCCGGGGCAGGCCCCGGTATAATCAGGACGAATGCGTTGGCTGCGGCGCCTGCGCCGAGGTGTGCCCCGCTAGAGCCATAGATATCGAGGACGTCGTGACGGAGAAAGGAAGGGGCTTAAGGAGGCTTACGCACCATTATGATATGTGCGTGTACTGCGGCCTGTGCCAGACAGCGTGCATCACGGACAAGGGGATCACCTTATCCGACGAATACGACATGGCAAGCTACGAAAGATCCGGAATGACCGATATTTCAGAAAAGGAACTGCTGTTTTGCGAAGTCTGTGGCTCGCCCATAGCCTGCGTTGACCACATAAGATGGATAGCCAAGAAGATAGGCCCTCTCGCGTACGCGAACCCCTCCCTGTACCTTACGCGGCACAAGAAAGACCTCAAGGCTTTGATCGACGGCGCGCCAGGAAAAAAAGCTCCCGTTGGCAGGACCGATCAACTGAGGATCACCTGTCCGTCCTGCAGAAGGGAAGTTCTTTTCTCGGAACAATGGTGGTAAAAGCCTCCTCTATCTTTTCAGATCTGCGTGAAGCCGTGACCGGCAGGGCCCTGATCATCGGAATAGGGAATGAGATGAAGCGCGATGACGGGATCGGACCTTTCGTTGCCGGGCGGCTTGAAGGAAAGCTCTCAGTTCCGGTCATGGACTGCGGCCCCGCTCCGGAAAACTACACCGGGCCCATCAGAAACCTCAGGCCGGAAACAATAATAATGATCGATGCCGTTGACCACAAGGGCAAGCCCGGTTCCGTAAAGCTGCTCAGGCCCAATGAACTTAAGGACGAAACTTTCACGACCCACAGCGTTTCACTGAAGACCTTCGCGGACTTCATATCTTCTGAGACGGGCGCCAGGGTGCTGCTCCTGGCGGTCCAGCCGGCCGGCGTGTCTTTCGGCACGGGGCTTTCTGAGGCCGCTCGGGTTGCGGCCGGGATGCTTGAGGAGGGGCTTGTAGGGCTTTTCGGCAATGCATCATGAAGTTGGAATAGCTCAGGACATTTTGCATAAGGTGCTTCACGAAGCCCAAAGAAGCGGGCTGAAAAAAGTCAGGAAGGCTTCTGTCAGGATAGGAGAGACGCTTCTGGCGCACCCCGATGAAGTGAAACACTCCTTTTCCGCGGTTTCGCAGGGCACGGCGGCCAGCGGGGCTGAGCTTGAGATAGCAATCTCTCCGCTCAGGGCTAAATGCTCCTCATGCGGAAGGGATTTTGAAGCTGAAGGGATGCGATGCCCTTTCTGCAAGTCCGGGGACGTCGAAATGATTTCGGGGCGCGAACTGCTTGTGGAGACGGTTGAATAGTAGTAAAATACCTCTCTCCCAGACGGCAGAAAGAGAGGCGGAACATGGCAATAAACAAGGAAACCAAGATCGCGGAGGCCCTCAAGGTTAATCCCAAGGCCGCCGAAATATTTTTTTCGTACGGCATGCCTTGCCTCGGCTGCTCGGTGGCCCTCAATGAGAGCATAGAGGCCGCGGCGTCGGTTCACGGCATTGACTTGAACGAGATGTTGAAGAAGCTCAATGAAAACCAGGAGGTGTCGGGCGATGAAAGCGGTAGTTGATAAGGGGCTGTGCACCGGATGCGGCCTCTGCATAGACAGCTGTCCGGACATATTTCAGCAGGGCGCTGACGGGCTTGCCGAGGTCGTGAAAGAAGGCGAATGCGCATCCTGCAGCCTTGAAGAAGTGGCGCAGTCCTGCCCCGTTAACGCGATAGAGATCGTCGGTTAGTTTATTTCTGGAGGTGCGCGGTTGCCCGGAAGCGTGAAAGTATATTCAACTCCCACATGCCCTTACTGCAAAATGCTCAAGCAGTTCCTTCAGGAGAAGGGCGTTGAGTTCGAAGACATTGATGTTTCGAAGGATGAGTCATCCGCCAAGGAGATGGTGTCAAAGTCCGGCCAGATGGGCGTGCCGGTCGTTGATATTGACGGAGATATAGTCGTAGGATTTGACCGGCCCAAAGTGTCCGCGAAGCTCGGTATAAAGTAAGCCGGCGTCATTCTCCCCGGGGAGGCAAGATGAATAAATTGGCTTACAGCTTCGGGGCGGTGGCCACGGCCCTTTCATATCAGGCCTTCGCGACCTACATTCTTTTTTTCTACGTGGACACCATGGGGCTGTCCGCATCTCTCGCTGCCGCGGCAATGCTCGTTTACGGCATATGGAATGCCGTCAATGATCCCATTGCCGGCTTCCTCTCCGACAGGACCAGGACAAGATGGGGCAGGAGAATCCCGTATATTGCTTTCGGGGCCGTTCCTTTCGGGCTGGTATATTTCTTTTTATGGTCTCCGCCTTTCGACTCCGGCCGAATGAGCCTGCTGTTTTTCTATTTTCTTGTCCTCATATGCCTCTTTGACGGATTCTACAGCTTTGTCGTGCTTAACTGGGCGTCGCTCTACCCCGAGATGTTCCAGACTCTCAGAGAGAGGGCTCAGGTGAATTCTATGAGGCAGTTCTTCGGCGTGTGGGGGCTGATAATCGGGATCGCCCTGCCGCCGCTTATCTATTCCGCTTTCGGGTGGAAGGCTATGGGGGCGCTTTTCGGATTGATAATCGCGGGCGCTTTCCTGATATCGCTCATAGGCAGCTGCGAGAAAAGGGAGTTCACCCTTGACCGCCCGCTGGGAATCGGGAGCGCGCTCGCATCGACCCTTAGGAACAGGTCGTTCTTGACTTTCGTGACCTCAAATCTGTTCGTGCAGTATGCTTTCACCATGGTTCTCGCGGTTCTTCCGTTCTATGCCAAGTACGTCCTCGGGGCCGGTCCCAGGCAGACCTCAATGGTTCTTATCTCGGCGTTCGTTGTGGAGATGCCGATGCTGTTTGTATGGGGCAGACTGGCGGTCAGGTTCGGAGCCAAGGGCACGTACATGACCGCGCTGGCCTGTTTTGCCGCCGCGGTCCTGCCCTTCGCCCTTGTCGGAGGCCTGCGCGGCGCGATGATGACCGCTGGGCTAGCAGGGGCGGCTCTCGGAGGCGTGATAGTGCTCTCCGACGTGTTAATATCAGATGTCATAGACGAGGACGAGCTGAAGACGGGGGCGAGAAGGGAAGGCATGTACTTCGGGGTAAATGCCTTCGTGACGAGGTTCGCCATAGCCCTGGAGGCGGCTAGCATCGGTATCGCTTTTGCGCTCACGGGCTATGATCCGGGCCTGCTTCTTCAGCCGGATTCATTCATCCTTGGGCTTAGGGCGCTTCTCGGAGGGTTCCCGGCGCTTGGAATGGGCGCGGCTTTCGCGATAATGACGCTCTATCCGCTGGCCGGAGAGCGCCTCAACAATATAAGGAACCGGATAATCTCCCTCCATAAAGCGAAGGCTGAAAAGGTTTACTAAGGGTTGAAAAGGATATAGTATTGGACCGTTATGGGAGAAGTTTTTGATCTTATCGGAAATACACCACTGGTCCGGATCCGGTCCCTTGCCGGAGCCGGTTCGGCTCAGGTGTGGGCCAAGGTAGAGTCCTTCAATCCCGGAGGCAGCATAAAGGACAGGATCTGCCGCTTTATGATCGAGGACGCGGAGAAAAGAAAACTGCTGAAGCCGGGCGGAAGCATAGTTGAGCCCACTTCGGGCAACACGGGTATAGGCCTCGCCATGCTGGGCGCCTCGCGCGGCTACAAGGTGACCTTGACCATGCCCGACACGATGAGTCCCGAGCGCATCAAGATCCTCAAGTCCTACGGAGCTGAAGTTGTTCTTACTCCCGGATCCCTGGGCATGCCGGGCTCAATAAAAAAGGCGGAAGAGATAGCGAAGAAAACCGGCGCGTTCATGCCGCAGCAGTTCAACAACCCGGCCAATCCGGAGGCGCACAGAAAAACCACCGCACTTGAGATACTCAGGGACCTGAAGGGCGCAGCTATCGACGCGTTCGTGGCCGGCGTGGGAACGGGCGGGACCCTTACCGGAGTCGGGGAAGTGCTGCGGTCCAAATTCAAGGGAGTGAAAATAATCGCTGTTGAGCCCGAAAAGTCCCCGGTCCTGTCCGGCGGAGATCCGGGTCCGCACGGAATTCAGGGCATAGGGGCGGGATTCATTCCGAAGGTGCTGAACAGATCGATAATCGACCGCATCTTGAAGGTCGGCGATGACGACGCCGTTAAAACATCCAGGAAACTCGCGTCGGAAGAGGGCCTCTTTGTAGGAATATCTTCCGGCGCCGCCGCGCTTGCCGCGTTCAGGATTGCCTCGGAGCTCGGCGAGGGCAAGGTTGTTGTTACGGTTTTCCCGGACACGGGCGAGCGTTATTTAAGCTTATAGAGGAGGTGAATTATTATGTTTGGCGGGATGATATATGGATCCATTCTTCTATCCGTGCTTCTGCTTGGTTTCGCATACATAGTTTATGTCCTGGCTAACAAGGAGGCGGGCGGAATCAAGACGACGGGTCAGGTAATTGCGGCCGTAATCGCCGTTTTCGCGCTGTGGGTGTTCCTGTACAGCGGTATCTACGGCGGAGTGATGGGCCGCGGGATCTGCGGCAGGGGAACGATGAGGAAAAAGCCGGGCGGAATGATGTACGACAAGAAGGATAAGTACGAATTTATGGAGAAGATGATGGAGAAGCCGGGAATGAAGGAGTGGATGGAGGAGTATATGGAGGAGCGAGAAAAGGAGTGATTTGTGGCTTTTAAATTACCGGAATTGCCGTATAAAAAGAATGCTTTGTCTCCACATATAAGCGAAAAAACGCTGGATTTTCATCATGGAAAACATCACAGATCATATGTTGAAAAGCTCAATGAGCTGATTGAAGGAACAGACCTGGCAAAAGAGTCTCTGGAAAGTATCATCAAAAAGACGGTCGGGGATGCTTCGAAGGCGGCAATATTTAACAACGCCGCGCAGGTATGGAATCATACTTCTTACTGGTTGTCCATGAAACCCGAGGGTGGCGGTGAACCTGACGGTGCTGTTGCGGATAAGATCAAAAAGAGCTTCGGCAGCTTCGAAAAGTTCGCGGAAGCCATTAAAGATGCCGGGAAAACTCAATTCGGCAGCGGTTGGGCGTGGCTGGTGCTCAAAAAAGGAAAATTGGAAGTGATCAAGACGTCAAATGCGGATACTCCCGTTGCGCACGGCCTTAAACCTCTGCTGACGGTGGATGTGTGGGAACACGCATATTATCTTGATTACCAAAACAGACGGGCCGATTATCTTGATGTTTTCATTAAGAATTTAATAAACTGGGATTTTGTGAATTCTCAGATAAAGTAGTATTTATGAGACAAGATGTTTTGAAGGAGATTAATTAATGTATATTCCAATAATATTGGGAACTGCGCGCAAGGGGCGCCAGTCAGAAGAAGTTGCAAAGTTTATCCTCGGAGCAGCAAAAAAAGCCAAACTGGATACAGAAATTGTTGATGTTAGGGATTACCGCATAGAAGCAACCGATAACACAGGAGAGATTCCTCAGGCGAAAAAATGGTCGGAAAAGCTTGTCAGGGCAGACGGCTTAATCATCGTTTCGCCCGAATATAATCATACATATCCCGGAGAGCTAAAAATGTTTCTGGATATGCTTTACGAACAGTACAGTAGAAAGCCGGTGGGATTGGTCGGCGTGTCCGGGGGACAATGGGGTGGAACCCGTGGGATTCAGGCTCTTCGTTTGACCTGTCTGGCCTTTGGGATGCATCCGATTCTAGAGACGGTTTATTTCGCCGGAGTTCAGGAGCAATTTGACGGATCCGGTAAGATAAAAAATAAGTCATATGAGAAGAAAGTAAATGGCATGCTCAGATCTCTGGTTGCGCATGCCAGGGCACCTAAGGAGAGTTAGCGCAATGGCAAAAGATTCTTCGACGCGCTCGGAACGAGACCCGATCTGCGGGATGAAAGTCGATGAGAAGGAAGGATTGAAGCTTTCCTGGCAAGGCAAAGATTATTATTTCTGCTCGGATCGCTGCAGAAAAAAGTTCATGCAGGAGAATAGAATTGAAGAATCAGAAGCAGTATGCGTGAGTTGTGCACCAAAAAAAGCGCCATTTTGGAAGAACAAAATATTTTTGATGAGCGTTCTTTATGTTCTGGCAATCTCTCTCGGGAATTATGTTGAATTCTTTGAGCCACTTAAGTTGAGCTTATTAATGTATATCCGCTTAATTGCCCTGGCGATATTACTAGGTCTTATATTAGGTGGAATAATTGACTGGCTTATTCCAGCGGAATATGTTTCAAAGATCCTTGCTCAGAGAAAAAAACGCACTATTATATATTCTGTTGTAACGGGCTTTTTTATGTCTGCATGCAGTCATGGGATATTGGCTCTCGCAATCCAGCTTTATAAAAAGGGCGCTTCGCCTCCCGCGGTTGTGGCGTTTCTTCTTGCCAGTCCCTGGGCGAACATCCCTCTTACGATAGTGATGTTTGGTTTTTTTGGCTGGAGGGCTTTTATTTATGTGCTTTCCGCGATTGTGATTGCCTTAATCTCAGGATATATTTTCATGTTTCTTGAAGGGAGATCTCTTGTTGATCATAATCCCAATACAGCGAGCATCTCTGAAGATTTTTCGGTGATTAAAGATGCCAGGCAAAGGTTAAAGAACGTCAAACTCGGCTTTCCGCAGACTATAAATGCGATGAAGAGGGTAGTCGAGGGCGCGATTTCTTTGGCGAATATGGTTTTGTGGTGGATAATGCTCGGAATGTTTATTGCAAGTGTTGCGGCAGCATATTTACCTCCAAACTTCATGCAGCAGTACATGGGGGCAACCGTCCTCGGCCTTCTCATCACCCTTTTTGTCGCAACTATTATGGAGATCTGTTCTGAAGGAACGGCGCCCATGGCTTTTGAAATATTCCGTCAGACGGGAGCGCTCGGGAACAGCTTCGTTTTCCTGATGGCCGGCGTTGTCACTGATTATACGGAGATAGGATTGCTCTGGACGAACGTCGGCCGCAAAACAGCCCTGTGGCTGCCCGTTGTCGCGGTGCCGCAGGTGATTGCCCTGGGGATCTTGTTCAATATTTTATTGTAGCGAGGAGTTCGACTGCAGCTCGTGGTCAAAGAAATACTCAAAATAGAGAATCTTCAGTTGGATATTGACGGCAGAGGAATTTTTAAGGGACTCAACCTCACCGTCAAAGAGGGCGAGAGGCTCGTGCTCTTCGGACCCAACGGCGCCGGAAAAAGCTCGCTCATTTACGCCATCCTCGGATTTCCGGAATACAGGATAAAGTCGGGCAGAATAATCTTTAAGGGGAAAGACATTGCCGCAATGACGGTCAACGAGAGGGTGGGGCTGGGGCTCGGCGCCAGCTTTCAGCTGCCTCCGCCCATAAGAGGGATAAAGCTTAACGAAATGCTGAAGATCTGCGACAACTCCATTACTTCAAAGAAGATCAAGAGCATGTCCCGCGGGATGAAAATGGAAGAATTCCTGGACAGGGACGTTAACCTGGGCTTTTCGGGGGGCGAGTCGAAGCGCTCCGAACTGCTTCAGCTTTTGGCGCAGCAGCCCGAGCTTGCCCTTTTTGACGAACCGGATTCCGGTGTGGACGTGGAGAACGTCGGCCTGGTCGGAGACACGATCAACAGCTTCCTGAAATCCAGGACCGGCATTGTCATCACCCACCAGGGCTACATACTTCAGTTCATAAAGGCTACCAGGGGATGCGTTTTGTATAACGGCGAGATAATCTGCTACGGGGACCCGGTCAAGATCCTTCACGCGATCAAAAAGAAAGGCTACGCGGGGTGCGCTGCATGCAAAAAGAGAATGCACCAAGAGTAGAAGACTACTCAGGACGGGTTCCCGAACATAAGGCGGTTGAAAACCTGGCCGATCTGCCGGATGACGTTAAGGAGGCCTCCCATCTTGCCGGCATAGAACCTTCGGAAAAGGGAAGATCCGGATCCTTCTTTCAGATCGATCAGTCCGTTATATGCGCCAGATCCTCTCAGGATGGGGTTGAGGTCATGTCGATTGAACATGCCCTTAATAAGCACTCCTGGATGAAGGATTATTACTGGAAGGCCGTTGATGCCGACAAGGACGAGTATACCCGCTCTCTCAAGACCGGACCCGTAAAGGGATACTTTCTCAGGACTCATCCGGGGGTTGAGACCATCCATCCTCTTCAGTCCTGCCTGTTCATGGAGCGCGACGGGATCGCGCAGAAGGTCCATAATATCATCATCGCGGAGGAGGGATCTCACCTTCACATAATAACCGGCTGCGCAGTTCACGCCAGGGTCAGGGGCGGGATCCACGTCGGCATATCGGAGTTCTACATAAAGAAGAACGCAAGCGTTACCTTCACGATGGTCCATAACTGGGGCGAGGACCTCCACGTGAGACCCCGAAGCGTCGCCCATGTTGAAGAGGGCGGGACCTTCATCAGCAACTACATTTGCATGAAGCCGGTCAAGTCGCTTCAGATGTATCCGACCACGCGCCTTCTCGGCCGGGGCGCCAGGGCAAGCTACAGCTCCATAGTTCTGGGTAGGAATGACTCCGTTATTGACATCGGGTCAAGGGTGTTGCTGGAGGCTCCCGAGACGAGCGCGGAGAGCGTGGCAAGGGCTGTTGCAAGGGACAGGTCCAGGATCTTTGCCAGGGGGCACCTGGTCGGCCATGTTCCCGGGATCAAGGCTCATCTGGAATGCAGGGGGCTCATACTTTCTCCCGAAGCCGTTATACACGCGGTCCCCGAGCTTGAAGCCCGCAGGGAGAACCTTGAAATGTCCCACGAAGCCGCGGTCGGCAAAATTGCCGAGAAGGAGATATTGTACCTGATGTCCCGGGGGCTTTCGGAGGACGAGGCGACCTCGGCCATAATAAGAGGCTTCCTTAAGGTCGACATAGAAGGGCTGCCGCCAAAGCTTGCCGCCGAAGTCAGGAAGCTGACGGAAATGGAGATGAGCATCTAGCGGACGGCGCCTTCCACCTGGAACTTCCTCATTATTTGAACCGGCTGCCAGGAGAGCTTTGATTTTCTCAAGCCCGGTATGCCCAGATCCTGCTCAAGATTGACGTATCTGTACTTGGAATATGATCTCTCGCAGGCTTCATGCAGAATTATCTGCGCGGTGCCCTGAATTGAAGGATCGCAGTACTGCAGATGCACGGAGACCGTATCTCTGTTCAGCCCGCTGCCAAGAGTGAAGCATATCAGCTCGCCTTTCAGGAATATTCCTCCTCCGCAAAGGTCCAGTTCCCGGAAGTTCAGAAAGGCTTCCGATACCGCCTTTTTTTGAGAATCATGGGCAAGCTTCGGAAAGTGCCGCGATTCTTTTCTTATTGAAAACCACTTCTCAAAAAGCCCCGCAGCTTCACTTTTATGATCCGGCGTTAATTCAACGTATTTGTAGTCCGGATGCCTTTTCTTGAATTTTCTTATGTGGTTTCTTTTTGCGTCGAACTTTTTCCCTTTCAGTTCTGCCAGTTCGCTTCTCAGAAAAACATAATCAAACTGATTCCTCAGGCATTTTATTTTGTATGATTTGATGGGGAGATTCTGAAGAAAGCCTTCGGACACCCTTGAAAGCCTGCCGGAGCGCTCCAGCAGAGCGTCCGCCGTTCCTTTGAGAGCGCTTGATCCTATCGGCTCAAGGAAAAACGGCGGTTCGTTAGGGGGTGAGATGAATATGCAGAGGTTACCGTTCATCATCGTCAGGCGGGGATTGTCGAAGTTCCTCCATATGTAGAGGTTTGTAATGCTGAGCTCGCAGATGCTTCTTGTGCTTAGATCAAGGAACCTTTTTATTTCCTCAAGGTCATTGCGCTCTATCGGCTTCATCCTGGGGTATTCGGGTATCATTGCGCGGCCCTCACCATGCAGACGCATCTTTCCGGATAGCACCTGCTGCACTCCATTGAATTCTTCTCGGGCAGGTCATCCCTTGGTGGTGCGATGACAAAGCCGAACTTCGAGAAGAAATCCGGGATGACCGTATATATGTATATGTCTTTGCCGGTCTCCTTTAAGACGCTCTGCATCAGCTTTTTCGCGATGCCCCTGCCCTGATGCGCGGGCCTGACGGCGAGCGAGCTCAGGAACATGAAGCCGCTGTAATCGTCAAGCTTAACGCAGCCCGCCAAAGTTTCTCCGATCTCCGCCACAAGGAAGTTATTGAAGGACATCTCCGCCGTGTCCTCGTCGGCTTCCCTGAGGATCCCCGCGATATCATTCCTGTCTTTTTCCTCCGCGCGCCTTATCCTTATCATGCATGGATTCTAGCAGTGTAGTATCCCGCATTTCAAGAATAAACACTTGACGGCCTTGTCATATCAGGCATAATCGGTATCGGATAATTAACGGGGAGGTGAGAGAATGACGTTTGAAGAGCTTAGCGAGTTTTTGGACAAGAACCGTCAGGTTGAGTGGGCTCGCGACGATCAGGGGAACATATTCCTCAGGCATTCCGTTTTCGACGGAGAGGGCGAGAAGATCAAGATAGAACCGAAGGCCTTTCCAAATTTAACGGCCGAGAAGCTTGAAAAAATACTTGTCGGAGGGAGAAACATCGAGCACATAACCAGGGTCACCGGATATTTCTCCAGGGTATCGGGATGGAACAAGGGCAAGAAAGGCGAGCTTTCCGACAGGGCGCGAACTGGTGTATAATTCAGAAGATGAAATTAAGACTCATTGCGTTTTTGCTTGTTTTGATGTTTTTTATGGAGTTCCAGGCGGCATTTGCCATGAGCAGGAGGCCGAAGCTCGGCGTGCCGTCCGGGAGCTCATCGACCGCTGAGGATTTTACCCTTCCGGACATAGATGGGGGTAAAATTTCACTCTCCGATTACAGGGGCAAAGTAGTCTTCCTGAACTTCTTCGCCACCTGGTGCCCTCCGTGCATGGAGGAAATGCCTTCGATGCAAACACTCCATGATGAAATGAGATTCGATAATTTCGTCATGCTGGCCGTTTGCCTTGACAAGACCGGCATATCGGCCGTGAAGGATTTTGCCTGGGACAAGGGGTACACTTTCAAGGTCCTGCATGACCCCGACGGTGCTGTCGCCTACAGGTACGGAGTGCGAAGCATACCGGCGACATTCATAATCGGAAAGGAAGGAAAGATCGAGTCCAGTATTCTCGGCTCCAGGGACTGGTCAAGGGAATCGGTTATAAGGGATCTGAGAGTCCTTGCCGGCAAATAAGGAGGTTAATCATGAAACTGTCTGATGCGACAAGAGCGGCCATCGAACTGGAGAGAAAAGGATACGATGTGTACATGAGCGCGGCAGAGAGGACGAAGAACAAGCTGGGGAGCGAAACCCTTAAAGCCATAGCGGCAAAGGAGATAGACCACATCAAGGCCATTGAGGAGTTCGTCAAGGCCATGAATGACAAGTCTCCCGACTACGCCAGGGCCATAGAGACCATCCACCAGAAGGACAGGAAGGATTACGTCAGAACAATAATCGACGGGCTGGGAAAGAAGCTTGACGCGCAGGTCAAGCCCGATTCCGACCTTGAGAAGGCTTACAAGGTGGCAATGGACCTGGAGACGGAATCATATGAGTTCTACAAGAAGCTTGCCGCCGAATCTGAGCAGCCCGAAGCCAGGAAATTCTTCGAGTTCCTGATGGGGGAGGAGACCAACCACTTTGAGCTCCTGCAGGAGACCCTGCAGTACCTCAACAATCCGGATGAGTGGTTCAAGGAAAAGGAGAAATGGATAGTGGAGGGCTGATCCTTTGAAGGAACTGGTCATTGTCGGCGCGGGCCCTGCCGGAATAACCGCCGCGATCTACGCCGCGAGGAAACAGCTGGATTTCTCGGTAATATCGTCGGATATCGGAGGCCAGGCCGCGTGGTCCGGAGACATAGAGAACTATACCGGCTATCAGTTCATAACCGGACCTGACCTCGCGATCAAGTTCAGGGAACACCTCCAGAATTTCAGCTTTGAGCTTCTTGAAGGCTCCTCGGCTGAGAAAATCGAGAAGGCCGCCGCCGGCTTTCGCGTCAAAACTTCCGATGGAAAAACAATTGATTCCAGGACACTGATAATAGCTTCCGGAAAGCGGCCGAAGCCGCTCAACGTGCCCGGCGAGGCCGAATTCAAGAACCGCGGCGTCACTTACTGCGCCACTTGCGACGGCCCGCTCTTCTCAGGCAAGGCGGTCGCCGTCATCGGGGGAGGGAATTCCGCGCTCGACGCCGCTCTTCAGATGATGAAGATCGCCTCGAAGGTGCATCTGATCAACATCGAAAAGGAGCTAGGCGGCGATCCCGTGATGCGCGAGAAGGTTGTCTCCGCGAAGAACGTGGAAGTAATGAATCATGCGAAAACCCTTTCCATTTCAGGAGACAGGTTCGTCACCGGGATCGAGGTCGAGAAGTTCGGCAGGATCCCGGTTGAGGGAGTGTTCGTGGAGATAGGTCTTCTTCCAAACTCCGGCATGATTGATTTCGTGGACAAGAACGAGGCCGGGGAGATCGTGGTGAACTGCGCCGCCGAGACGTCCCATCCGGGCGTGTTCGCGGCCGGCGACGTCACCAATGTTCAGGAGAAACAGATAATCATAGCCGCCGGCGAGGGATCCAAGGCGGCGCTCGCGGCTTTCAGGTATCTTTCAACGCATAATTAAGATGGGATGCTTGCAATGAGACTTATGCTGGTTCTTGCGGCCGTTCTTTTGCAGGGTTTCGCGTCCTTCGCGATGACTGCCGACGAGATAATCACCAAGTCGGACAACCTGTTCAGGGGAAACTCCAGCGTTTCCTCCATGTCAATGACCATAAAGACCCCCTACTGGCAGAGGACCCTTAAGTTCAAAGGCTGGGAAAAAGGCAGGGATAAGATGCTCATAATCATAACCTATCCTCAGAAAGAAGCGGGCACAGCCTCTCTGAAGGTGGGCAATGACATGTGGAATTATCTTCCCAAGGTCAACCGCACGATAAAAATACCGCCCTCGATGATGCTGCAGTCATGGATGGGCAGCGACTTCACCAACGACGACCTTGTGAAGGAAAGCAGTATTATTCACGATTATGAGCACAATCTGACGGGAACGGAAAAGATCGACGGGCAGCAGTGCTACAAAGTTGAGAACATTCCGAAGCCGGACGCCGCGGTCGTCTGGGGAAAGATAGTTTATTTCTGCCGTGTTTCCGATCTGGTCCCGGTCAGGGAGGAGTTTTACAGCGAGCGCGGAGAACTGGTAAAGCTTCTCACGATGTCAAACATCAAATATATGCACGACAGGAATTATCCGACCTACTGGGTGATGAGAACGGTCAGGGAAAAGGACAGGCACACCGCCATAACCGTTGAGGACATAAAATTCAACACCGATATCCCTGACAGTAAATTTCTTCTTCAAAACATAGGGAAGTGAAGCATGTTTTTTTCCCTTGCCTGGCGGAACATCTGGCGGAACAGGAGAAGATCCGCCATTACAATATCGGCCATATGCATCGGCATGGCCGGCATAATATTCATGATAGGAATGATGAACGGCTTCGTCGTGAACATGATAGAGAACTCCGTTCATCTGGAGACCGGAGCCCTGCAGGTTCACCACCGCGGATATCATGACGATCCCTCCGTTGAAAAGCTCATAAGAAATCCGTCGGAAGTCTCGGACAGGGTGACCGCGCTTCCCCGGGTCAATGGCGTATCGCTCAGGATAAAATCCTTCGGACTTGTCAGCACCAGGCGCGACTCTCTGGGCGCGATGCTTGTCGGCATCGATCCGTCGTCGGAGAGCGTTGTGACAAACCTGTATAAGAGCGTGATCGCGGGCAGCTACGGCTCAATTAGAAGCGGGAATACGGTTCTTCTTGGAAAGACCCTTGCCCAGAACCTTCAGGTCCGCCTCGGCGACGAGATAATAATACTCTCTCAGGGAGCCGACGGATCGATGGGGAATGACATATATAAGGTCGGAGGCATATTCGAAACGGCCAGTCCGGACATTGACAGGATGTACATATACATGGGGCTCTCCGACGCGTCGGAGCTGCTCTCTACATACGGCGGGGTCAATGAGATTGCGGTGTCCCTGAAGGACGCCGATGCGGCTGACTCCGCAAAAAACGCCGTGATAAACGCCCTGGGCGACGAAGATGAGCTTGAAGTCCTGACCTGGAAAGAGGTTCTTCCCGGGGTCGCTCAGATGGTTGTTTTCATGCAGGGAGCCGTGTTCCTGTTCTACCTCATAGTATTCGGCGTGGCGGCGTTCGGCATCTCAAACACCCTTATCATGTCTATATTCGAGCGCGTGCATGAGCTGGGCGTGATGATGTCCATAGGCACCAGACCGTCTAGGATATTCCTTCAGACCGCTGTCGAGTCCGTAATGATGGGGCTGATCGGGAGCGTTATTGGGAGCGCGCTCGGATTTCTGCTAAGCCTCAACTTCATCCTGAACGGGCTGGACGTGAGTTTCTGGGCCAAGGCCAAGTCTTTCATAGCGTTCAGTCCGGTGATCTACTACAGACTTGTGCCGTGGGATTTTGTTCTGGGCATATTCTTCGTTGTGCTCGTGACGGCCTTGTCTTCGGTATATCCCGCCCTGAAGGCGTCAAGACTAAAGCCGGCGGATGCCATCAGGTACGTATAAAGGAGGATAATCATGGCGGTTGTTGAAGTGAGGGACCTCAAAAAGACTTATAAACTTGGCAAGATCACCGTGGAGGCGCTGAGGGGAGTTACCGTTGACATTAAACAGGGTGATTTCGTGACCTTTGCCGGCCCTTCGGGATCGGGCAAGACCACGCTTCTCAATTTGATCGGAGGCCTCGATGACATCACCGAAGGAGAAATCCTGCTGGACGGCCGGAAGATCAACGACCTGGGGCAGGGGAGGCTATCTGAAATAAGGCTTCAGAAGATAGGCTTCATTTTTCAGCAGTACAACCTCATTCCCGTTCTTACCGCCTACGAGAACATAGAGTATCCTCTTCTTCTTCAGGGCGTGGGCGATGCCGAGCGAAGATCCAGGATAGAGGCCGCCCTTAAAGAAGTGAATATCGGAGAACTGTCTTCCAGAAGGCCCAATGACATGAGCGGAGGCCAGCAGCAGAGGGTGGCCATTGCCAGGGCCCTTGCGATAAGGCCGAAGATTGTGCTGGCAGACGAGCCGACGGCCAACCTCGATTCAAAGAACTCGGAGTCCCTTATCGACCTGATGCGGGAGATCAACGGCAGGGACGGCGTGACCTTTATCTTCTCAACCCACGATCAGATGGTCATGGGAAAGTCGAAACGCCTGCTTTATCTGAAGGACGGCCGGATAGAGAAAGAGGAAAAGAGGCCTTGAGCAAATATCTCAGGATAGCCTGGAGAAGCATCTGGAGGAACGGCCGCCGCTCCGTTCTAACATTGTCCATGCTCGTTTTTGGCCTCTCGCTTTTCATTTTCACCTGGAGCTTCGGAGACGGATTCCACGACGAAATGATCAGGAACGCGGTTGCCACACACATGGCGCACATACAGATACACAAAAAAGGCTTCACGGACAATCCCGTGCTCAAGAAATACATCAAGGATCCGGCCCCTGTCATCTCGGACGTGGAGAGCGATCCTGATGTCGCCTCTTACGCTCCCAGGGTCAAGTGCCAGGGGCTGGCAAGCTCGGCATATTCTTCAAGCAACGTATCGATAATCGGCATAGATCCCGCGCTTGAACGGCGGCTCACCATAATTCAGGAGAAGCTGGTCGAGGGAAACTACATTCCCCCGGGCGGCGGCGACGGAGCAATGATAGGCGCGGATCTTTCCAGGAAGCTGGAAATCGAAGTCGGTGACAAGGTCATAGTCACCGGGCAGTCCCTAGGCGGAGAGCTTAAGGCCGAGGCTTTTGAGGTGGTCGGGATCTACAGGACCAGCGATCCGACGCTCGACAAGTACTCGAT